>Ga0302272_1000014_pt1 | contig 122034 bp, 96 predicted proteins | sample III_Bog_N1_2_FD_198772 | JGI IMG/M metagenome (GOLD analysis project Ga0302272, IMG submission 198772) | Peat permafrost microbial communities from Stordalen Mire near Abisko, Sweden - III_Bog_N1_2 | ecosystem: Environmental > Terrestrial > Soil > Wetlands > Peat | place: Sweden: Abisko...
ATAACCAATCCTAAGGGTTATCTTACACTTGACGCTTATGTTGTGGCTGGTGAGGATCTTAATCCTGAATATCATACGTTCCAGTTCTATACACAAGCCGCAGGTGATACATTATTTGCAATTAAACGTATAGACGGTCTCTATTGGGGCAATACGATAAACTGGGTTTCTCCATATAATAAGATTGCAACATCAACGACACCTCAATACATTTTCGTCCTTGACAATCGCACATTGACTTCGATAAACTCCATCTCAAGTGATACTGAAGCGAAACAAGTTAGTGTAAAATATTACACTATTGACGGTAGACTGATTAACAATCTTCAAAAAGGTATTGTCATCAAATGCATTACTTATGCAGATGGAAGTATGAAAACTACTAAATTGGTGGTAAAATAAATGGAACAGTTCATTGAGATCGGCAAGAACCGATTATGACCCTGCAACATTAGGCTATATTAAGAACACATCGTCACTTGGTGACACGATAAAGTCATTATAAGATAATCATATTGGCGATAACGTTATGATGGGCACTACTTACTGCTTTCCTATCTGATGAAGATACTCGGCAGGGGTGATGCCCATCATCTTCTTGAAGGTAGAGAAGAACGACGATTTCTTAAAACCGCACTGTTCGGAAAGAGCAATAAGTGTGTATCTGGAGTATGCCTTATCGGCAAGACGGTGTTTAAATTCCTCCAGACGATAGCTGTTAATAAAGTCATAATAGTTTTGATGAACATACATATTCAACGTCTGCGAGAGTTTCAATCCAGAGCATCCTAAAGCGGACGCTATGTCTGAGAGTTTTAACGAAGGATTAAGATACGGTTTTTCAGTCTCTATATAAGTTGTGAGACGTTGATACAATTGTACCAACTCCATATCGTTCATTTTTACACGACTGTATTTCCCATTTTGGGCAGCCTCTTCAGCAATCCGGTGGGCTTCTAACTCGGCTAAATAAGCCTTAAGTTTCATAAATATAATACGCATAACAATGGCTAGACAAATAAATAATATCAGTTCAGTAATAGCCCATACAGAAGGATAAACAACAACAGTAAACGGTATAACAGTCTTACTACCTGCCACACGAAGATAAATTTTGTTGATACCAAGATGAAAACTGCTGCAGGTAACGAGAGCTTTATCATCTACCACAGTCCACTGTTCATCTGAATTAATCAGGTACTCGTAATAATTGCCATCAGGATTGCCATAATTCAGGACAATGGGTTTGAACGACAATTTCTGACTGACAATATTCCACATGAGAGATATCTTATGGTCGATGAGAAACTCCGTCTCCTTTACCTTATCAACTTCTTCATTATCGATAGAAACATCATCGGTAGCTATACTGAACGGCTCATCATTATATTTATTGAGAGTTGCTGTATTTGCATATACGAGACCGTTAAGACTGCCTATCCATAAATTGCCAGTATCATCAATGCGACACGATCCCGTACTAAATTCTTTACCCGTCATGTTATACTCGTCACCATAATGACGGAAACTGTGAAAGTCACGGTCAAAACAAAAAAGTCCCTTTTCTGTACCCATCCAATATTGGCCATGTTTGGGGTCATATATAACCAAACTTATAAAATTGTTCCATACTGATTTTTGAAGAGATATGGAATGATAACGATCCATATCTTCATTGGTTCTGAACAATCCTGCCAATGAATAGCAGACAATGTTATCGTTATCACCTAAAGTGCAGTTTAGTTCTGACACATTATTAAGAAATCCTGAAGGAAACCCTGATGAATGAATAATACCATCCTGAGGATTGTATATACAAAGACCTTTCTGAGTAGATATCCAGCAACGGCCCTGTCGATCGAACATCATACTATTAACATAGCTGTTATACAATTGTGAGTTCTTTTGCGAATAATGTACCATGGCTGTTGGTCGATTACTGTTATAAACAAATACACCCTGATTGCCTCCCATCCATAATTCGTTCTGAGGTGAGACAAGCAGTTTACTGAAACTGCCGGTCATAAGAGCAGGATTTTCTGGAAAGCGACTAAATGTAAGCGTTGATGGATTAAAAATACTTATTCCTCCATCATAAGTAGCAACATAATACTTCCGGTCATAAAAACATATAGACGTAACTATGCTTCCTCCGATCACAGACGGAGGGAAATACTTGACGATGTTAGCTTTCTCGTCAATAAAGTAGAGTCCGTTACGCGTACCTATTATCTTCTGAGTGCCATTGATACAGAAGCTACGTACATTCATATCATCGCTTTTAAACGATCCGAATGAATATATATGAAAAAGCGGACGACAATAATAATTGTACGAAACACCGCGGCGGTAATAACCGAACCAATTGACACCAGACTTATCATGAAGAAAACAATATACGGAATTATCCTGAAGTCTCAGTGAGGATTTTACATTATATGAATTTGTTATCTGATTGTTTTTAAGCGATATAACATGTGCTCCGTTACCATCGGTAGCCACATAAAGATTTCTATTATCTGTGGACAAATCAGTTATAACATTGCAGCCGACATCTACATAATGGCTGAACTTACCCTGTTTGACATTGAGTACAAACAGCCCTGCGTTATCACTGCCTATATATACCATATCTCCAACCACGGTAAGCGTATGGAGTGTGCCAATAAAATTGATCTGACGTTTCAGATTAAAGGCCTTCATTCGAGACGTTACTCTATCAAAGAAGTACAATTCGTTGTTAGAAAGCAACCACACACGATGCTTGCTATCTACAAAGATATCCTTGAGCACATTATTTTCAGTCATCCTGTCACGACTTACGATATAATGCTTTGTTTTTCCTCTATAATATGTGTATAAACCATCATCACTTCCTAAATAAAGAATATTGCCATCCGATGCCAGAGCATGAACAGAACCTTTTGACTCAGGAATAATACGTTTAAGACCATTGCGGTCTGACGAAAAAGCATAAGCTCCTGATGAGGTTCCTACATACATATTATGATCTACAGTCTGAGCAATATCATAAATCGCATTGAGTTCACGGTTGGGAGTCGCATTAAAGGTACGCAACCGATATCCGTTGAAACTATTTAAGCCATTACCTGTTCCTATCCATATGATACCATACTTGTCCTTGAATATTTTAAAAACTGACTCACCGGCAAGACCATTCTGCACATTCAGATTATTGACTACAGGATATTCTGATGCAATGACCTCTACACTGACTAACAATGTAAGTGCCAGCAAAATAAAAATATGGGATAGACGGTCTTTCATTTATGGTACTATACTATATTTTGCAAAGATAAGGAAAATAATATAGCCATACTATTATTCGGAAGTTTATTTTGCACAAAAAATATACATTTTTTGAGTCCAATAAGATTTATAAACCTAAAATGTAAGTCCAGCTAAATTAGATAAGATATCACAACAATCTAATTATCAATAACTTAATAAAATTATATCCGAAATAATTTGATTGGAACTCTTCGTGGAAAGAAAAGTAGAGAGTTCTGTATTAATCGACTAAATTTGCATCATCATTGAAACCAAATTTAGTATTAAAAATATCATACCATGAACTTTAAGAATTTACAAAAATCAGATCTTATCAGTGAAGCCTTCACAATGTATAAAGATGTACTTGAGGGTTATATCAACCGTCGCATAAAGGACAAAGATAAGTCGAAAGACATTTTACAGGACGTATTTCTTAAACTGCTTGAATATAAAGACATGCTATGTGCTGATAGTCTGAAGAGTTTTATCTTTACTATCGCTCAGAACAAAATCGTAGACTATCTACGCCGAGAACAAAAAAAGAGTGCCATTCAGTCGTATTTGTTTGACATCCAGGAGTCAAACATTTATCTTCATATAGAAAAGGAAATTTCCGAGAAGGAGATACTAACCAAAGAAGAAAAGATCATTGAAGCGATGCCCCGTCAACGTTCTTTAGTATATAAGATGTCACGCTTCGAAGAAAAATCGTTGGATGAGATCGCCTTCACGATGAATCTGAGCAAACGTACAATAGAATCACACCTATTTCTTGCAAGACGTGAGATAAGGGAAAGTATCAGAAGAATAATATAAACTATTTACAAGATTAAAAGTCAATATTCCATTAATTCTTATTATATTATGAGAACCCTAACTTTATTTAAATTTCTTTTATATCAATGCAAATCTGACCGAAGTCAATCATTGCATTGATGAGACGTATCTCCCTATAGGTGTGAAGATCGTCAAGTTTAATATCCTTTTCTGATATGATATTACGGTCTAACAGATATTGTCGCATGGTGCCTTTGAGCAATGGATGCTTAGGAGTATGCCATGCAGTGCCATCCGATAAGACGACATTCGTATATGAGGTATCTGTTATAAGTCCATTTTTTATGATTAGAATATCATCCTTATTCCCCTTTTGCACGGATAGTTTATCCAGACTGCTGCGGTCTATGCCTTTATAAGAGTAATCTATGATGTCGTCCGTTACTATTTTCAAAGTCTTAATCTGGCGCATTTTGTATTCCGAGATGGAAAATGCAGTAAAGCCATCGCCGTTATAACAAACTTTCGCTTTACCTGTAAACACCTTACAATCAGACAAGATATCCTCCAGACACAAGATATCGCATCCAGGCCAGAAATGCTGTCTTGTGTCATTCATACGTTTATGATGATATGAAAGATTGTTGATGATACCGTCAGTGACCCTGATTGTTTCAAAATATTGGCACATATACTTTTTGTATGATTTCGTTGTATTCATCTCTCCATTTACTCTTTGCCGTAATACCTCCGCCGGCTTTAAAATAAAGTTGAGAGTTTTCCTGATCTATAAATCGTATCATGACAGCGCTGTCAATGCAATGATTTTGATATATCCCCATGATACCCGTATAAAACCCTCTCTGATAATTCTCGGCTTCAGATATGATATCAATCGTCTTCTTCTTTGGAGCTCCCGTAATAGAACCGGCCGGAAGCATTGAAAACAGAATATCCCCGATATGGTCTGGATAATTATCAGGTAACATGCCGCTTATTTCTGAGCTTGTCTGAAGTATAGGACCTTTGTTGGTATTGATGTGCTGCACATACCTGTACCTATCAACCTTTATGTTTGTTGCTACTATGCCAAGGTCATTTCTGATCAAGTCAACGATGGTGGCATGTTCTGCAGCTTCTTTATCATTCATCATCAGCACCGTCTCTGCATCAGGAATAGTTGCATCGATAGTACCTTTCATAGGAAAGGATTTAATACATTGTTTATTTATCCTCACAAATGTTTCAGGTGAAAAACATACCAGCTGATTCTTGATCCATAACTTATAGGGTGCTTCCGAGCGATGGAATATTGCCTCTAAACCGAGATTTGTCTTTATTGGTATACGACATGTAAGATTGGCGAGATAACTGTTGCCTTCGTATATATTTGACTGTATTCTATCATAACTGCTCTTATATACGACAGACGATTCCGGAAAGATATCCCATTCTACCGTACCGTTGTCATCGCAAACCGTATTAATAAGATTACTTTTACCTCTAAAATAGAATCTACATTCATTGGCATCAATATCAGAAAGCTCTTCTATATACGACTGGGTCTGGTCGTAATTTATAATAAAAATATAGGATTTATCTGCCTTAGACAAACCATTCATTCTGGATATAGCCTCTTCCTTATTATATACGTTCATGAAGGCACTGCATTATATTGCAAAATAATCAAAATCATCAGAAAGACAAAAGAACCTTTGGTAGAATGGCTATTTCTTGTATTACACTTGAAATAAGCCTATCCCTTTTTCTCTTTCTCTTTCTTCTTCAGCACAATCTTCACGCGATCTACAATCAGAAGCGGATCAATATTCTTCATGCAGGCATAGTCGCCACGCAGACATTGCTTATTACCGTAAATGGAACAAGGGCGACATAACAGGTCGATCTGCACAGCATTCGAGGGATCCTGGTTCCACCCCATAAAACCGGCATAGGGATGAGTGGCACCCCAAACGCTCACCACAGGAACATTTACCAAAGAGGCAAAATGCATATTTGCACTGTCCATGGATATCATTACATCCAGATGACTCATGAGTATCATTTCCTGAGGGATACCTTCGAGATGAGCTCCTACGCTGACACAACTGGGGTATTTCTGAGCCCAACTGTTGATAATATCAAGTTCCTTTTCGCCGGCACCGAATAAAAAAATACGTGCCTGCGGATGACTGAGGGAAAGACTTTCCACTACCTTCTCCATAAGGTGGACGGGATAAATCTTACCCTGATGGGCAGCAAAGGGAGCGATGCCGATCCACTGCTGAAACATTTTCTTAGGTCCGACGATGGCAGGAAGCATATTCAGATTGCCACCTTCGGGAGGATAGATAGAGGTAAAATCGATTTTTACAGGATAACCCAGTTCGGCAAGGACATCGGCATAATTCTGAAAAGAAGTAGGTTGCTGCTCTAAAACCTTATTTTTTTCATCCAAGAGATGACGTTTTCCGTTACGATGCTTATTGATATGAGCCACCGGGTGACGATCGACATAAAAGCGCATACGTAAGTATGACGAACGGAGTACATTATGGAAGTCAGCCACACAGGTGAAATTTTTCGCTGCCAAACGGCGATAAAGCTTAGCAAGGCCGTGAATACCGTGATATTCATGATTGACATCAGCTTCCATAAAACCGACATTAGGCGCCAGATCTTCAAAGAACGGACGCGCATAACCCCTACTGAGCACTGTAATGCGCAGATGAGGGTACTGACGGGCCAAAGAGTAAACCACGGGGACTGTCATAGCAACATCGCCCATGGCAGAAAAGCGTATTATAAGTATATGCTCCGCTCTCATAAGAGATTATTTCTTATTGCCGTTATTGTATAAAATGGGGTTCATTGACGGATCATTGTACATCTTCATCTGTCGATACACCTTCATATATTTGCGTCCGGCAGCTATATCGTCGAGAAGTTGGTCAATGGCTGTCATCAAATCCTTCTGCTGTTCCAAGAGAACCGTGAGTTTGGAAGCACATGCACTCTTGTGCTCATCCGAAGCATCAGTCCTCTCTGCCTCCTCACGCATGTGAAATATTTTTAATGCGAGAATAGACAGACGGTCAATGGCCCATGCAGGGCTTTCTGTATTGATCGTGGCATTAGGTAGTACATTGGTCTGACTATACTCTTGACGGAAATAACTATCAATCTGTTCTACAAGATCGGTACGATCCTGATTACTGCCATCTATACGGCGCTTAAGTGACAAGGCATTCACCGGATCAATGTGCGGATCACGAATGATATCTTCGTAATGCCACTGAACTGTATCTATCCAGCATTTAAGGTAAAGGCGGTTTTCTACAGTATCCCTGTTATACGGATTATTGATTGGTCTATCCACGTTGTCGTTGATATGATAGTCTTTTATGGCCTGAAAGAATATCTCGTTGCAATGTTGTGAAAATGACATATTAGTAATTTACATGCTATAATTTAACATGCAAAACTAATCAAATTTTTTCATATTGCCAACAATTTTATCATAAATTAGTCTTTATCAGAAAAGATTGAGTATTTTTGCACACAGTTATGAAGATAGTTATTGACGACAAAATACCTTTTATCAGAGATTCAATAAATGAGATTGCTGATGAGGTACGATACATTTCCGGCAAAGATATATGTGCCGAGGACGTCAAAGATGCTGATGCGCTGATAGTTCGTACACGTACAATATGCAATAGGCATCTTCTTGAAGGGAGCAATGTGAGATTTGTTGCCACTGCCACTATAGGTTTCGACCATATCGACACCAAATATATGAGCGAGGCGGGCATAGATTGGATGAACTGCCCCGGCTGCAATGCTGCATCAGTGGCACAATATGTGAGGTCAACAATTATACTGCTTAACCGCTACAGAGGACTTAACCTAAAGGGTAGCTGCCTAGGTATCGTCGGTTGCGGACATGTGGGCACTAAAGTCAAGGAAGTGGCTGAAGAATTGGGAATGAGGGTTCTGATAAACGATCCGCCGCGAGAAGAACGGGGCGACCACGAACAATTCGTGACTATTGACGAGATTGTAGAGACATGCGATGTTATCACATTTCACGTACCTATAATAAAAGAAGGGAATCACACCACATGGCACCTATGCGACAGCCATCTGTTGGAGAAGATGAAGAAAGCCCCTTTCATCATTAACACAAGCAGAGGCTCCGTAGTCGATAATACTGCTCTTCTGAAAGCTCTCGATGATAGGACAATCAAAGATGCCATCATAGATACATGGGAAAACGAACCAGACATATGTCTTCCTTTATTATATAAGGTATATATAGGCACACCTCATATCGCAGGATATTCGGCCGACGGAAAGGCGAATGCCGACAATATGGTAATCGAAGGATTATGCCGACATTACGGACTGGTAAATAAATATCACATTGACCCACCTACCCTGCCGGATACATTCCGACTGCCGGACGACAAAAACGACGCTGCATTAGCTCTATATAATCCATTGGAAGATAGTGAAAGGTTAAAATCACATTCTGAAAGATTTGAATGGCTAAGAGGTAATTATCCTCTGAGAAGAGAAATAATATGAAAAACATACGATAATTTGCACAAAAGTGGGTATTGTGTGCAACGTGGAATGCTTTTTTTGGCAAAAAGTTTGCATAAATGAATAAAAAAGTGTTCCTTTGCAGCCGAATTTTTCAAGAAGAAATCATTATTAACATTTTAAACATTACAATTATGTCTGAAATTGAATCAAAAGTAAAAGCAATTATCGTCGACAAATTAGGCGTAGAGGAATCTGAGGTTAAACCAGAGGCAAGTTTCACTAACGATCTTGGTGCAGACTCATTGGATACAGTAGAACTTATCATGGAATTCGAAAAAGAATTCGGTATTTCTATTCCAGATGATAAAGCTGAGAAAATTGCTACTGTCGGCGATGCTATTACATACATCGAAGAAAACGCAAAATAATTCCTTAAACATTTAACATGGAATTAAAAAGAGTTGTAGTAACAGGTTTAGGAGCAGTTACTCCTGTCGGTAACACACCAGAAGAATTGTGGGAAAACCTCCTTGCTGGTGTTAGCGGAGCAGGGCCCATTACTCATTTTGACGCATCCAAGTGCAAGACTCACTTCGCTTGCGAAGTGAAAGGACTGAATATAGGCGAATATGTGGACCGCAAAGAGGCTCGCAAGATGGATCCTTATACTCAGTTTGCTATGGTAGCAGCCGAACAGGCTGTAAGAGATTGCAAGATAGACTTGGATACTGTAAACAAAAACCGCATTGGAGTTATCTTTGGTGTTGGCATCGGTGGTATAAAGACTTTCGAAGAGGAGGTTTCCTACTATGCTAAAAACGAAGAGGCAGGTCCAAAGTTCAACCCGTTCTTCATTCCTAAAATGATTGCGGATATAGCAGCAGGTCAAATATCTATAAAATATGGATTCCATGGACCTAACTATACCACGACGTCAGCTTGTGCATCATCATCACACGCACTAGCAGATGCATTCAACCTTATCCGTTTGGGCAAAGCTGACATCATCTTAGGTGGTGGAGCAGAGGCTGCTCTCTGTATGTGTGGTGTGGGTGGTTTCAATGCCATGCACGCTTTGTCAACACGTAATGATGATGCAGAACACGCTTCTCGCCCATTCAGCGCAAGCCGCGACGGATTCGTCATGGGAGAAGGTGCAGGTTGCCTTGTTCTCGAAGAACTCGAACACGCGAAAGCACGTGGAGCAAAGATTTACGCTGAAATGGTGGGAGAAGGCATGAGTGCCGATGCTTACCATATCACAGCTTCCCACCCTGAGGGATTAGGAGCAAAGCTCGTAATGTTAGCGGCTATCGAAGATGCAGGTATTAAACCTGAAGACATCGATTACATCAATGTGCATGGTACTTCTACTCACGTCGGTGATATTTCTGAAGCTAAGGCTATCAAGGATGTCTTCGGTGATGCAGCTTATAAACTGAATATCAGTTCAACAAAATCGATGACAGGTCACCTGCTCGGTGCTGCTGGTGCTATTGAAGCCATGGTGAGTGTACTTTCAATAAAGAACGATATCGTTCCGCCAACAATCAACCATGAAGAGGATGATAAAGATGAGGAGATTGATTACAATCTCAACTTTACATTCAACAAAGCCCAGAAGCGCACAGTACGTGCGGCACTGAGTAATACTTTCGGTTTCGGCGGACATAACGCATGCGTTATATTCAAAAAGTATGACCTATAACTTTATCGATAGAATAAGGCTCCATTTCCGTAAGGAAAAGGAGCTTTATTTTTCTTTGTATTCTATCATGGGTTTTTATCCTCATAATATCCGGATATACCAACAAGCATTGATGCACAAGTCGGCTGCTCAAAAGAATGTCAAGGGCAGACCACTAAATAATGAACGTCTTGAATTTCTAGGCGACGCCATTCTTGATGCTATCGTCGGAGACATCGTTTACCGCCACTTTGAAGGTAAACGTGAAGGTTTCCTCACAAACACCCGCAGTAAGATTGTACAGCGCGACACACTCAATAAACTAGCTTCAGAAATGGGGTTGGCGCAACTAATCAAGTCATCTGGCCATTCCTCATCACACAACAGCTATATGGGGGGCAACGCATTCGAAGCACTCGTTGGTGCCATCTATCTGGACCGCGGATATGTTTTTTGTATGCATTTCATGCAAAAACGTATTCTCGCACAGCTCATCAACATCGACAAAGTGGCTTATAAGGAAGTAAATTTCAAAAGCAAACTCATAGAATGGAGCCAGAAAAACCGTGTAGAGGTGGATTTCCGACTTGTGAGCCAGGACAAGGAAGACAACAGTAGCCCAGTTTTTACCTATCAGGTATTTATGGAAAATATTGAAGCCGGGAAAGGACGTGGATACTCCAAAAAGGAAAGTCAGCAGGAGGCGGCAAAAGAGACTCTTGAGGAACTGCGCCGGAAGCCACAATTCATTGACAACGTATTCGCTGCAAAAGGGAAACGCACACAACAGGAAGAAGAACCTGTAGAAGTGGTGCCTGACACGAAAGAAAAAGAGGACTTCATCATCACAAAAGATATTGATGATCATGAAATAACGGCCAAAGGGTCTGATGAAATAATTGTTCAGGACATTACCCAAATTACAGAATCTAATGAATCTTTTGTTGAGGAACAGTTAACTGTCTTCAAGAAAGACTATGAGAAAACAACGGAAAACGATAAAACTCAGGAAAGTTCCTTAGAGAATGAATTTGACCTGTCCGATATCACCAGTGTCCCTAAAGACCTGACCGAAGAAGATATTATAGCAACTGCCGAAGCAGCTGCCTTTGCCGGGAAAGAATAATGAGAATTCTTTCTGAACGAAAGAAGAACCGGTATCCCCAGTAAAATTCAACGAACCAAAATAAATCAAATGATGTTTGAAATATATTGAGGTGAGAATGAATTTGACAAAGTAATAAAAGCAAAAACTTCGTTATTTATTTTGTATTTCGCTCGGTTTGCATTATCTTTGCTTCCTTAAAGTGAAGGTGATGGGTAGAAGCATGTTATCATATTAAACACTACGACCTTCTCATAAAGAATAGAATATGAGTTTAACTCGAATTGCAAGCAAAATTTTTTTACCTCGTCAGAAAGAACTAGACAGGTACACCAGAGATGCCGAGGCTTTACAGTGGCAAACGCTGTCGAATATCGTCAGTGAAGCACAAGACACTGAATACGGGAGGAACCACTTGTTCGCCGACATCAATAGTTATAATGACTTTGCCAACAATGTGCCAGTAAACACATACGAAGAACTGAAGGCAGACATTGACCGTATGCGCCATGGTGAGTGTGACGTGCTATGGAAGGGACGAGTAAAATGGTATGCAAAATCATCTGGAACGACAAACGACAAAAGTAAATTTATTCCTGTCAGCAACGAGGGACTACATCACATCCACTACAAAGGAGGATTTGATGTAGTGGCTTTATATCTGAAGAACAACCCCAACAGCCGATTGTTTGATGGCAGAAGCCTCATCTTAGGAGGCAGCCACTCTGCCAATTACAATCTTCCTAATAGTCTTGTCGGCGACCTTAGTGCCATTCTGATTGAGAATATCAATCCACTAGCCAACATGGTGCGCATTCCAAAGAAATCAACGGCTCTCCTATCCGACTTTGAAATCAAGCGTGACCGCATCGCACGCGAGACTATGAATAAAAATGTGACAAACATCAGTGGCGTTCCGTCATGGATGTTATCTGTCCTCAGTCGCGTAATGGAACTTACGGGCAAGACACATCTTGAGGAGGTATGGCCGAACCTCGAAGTGTTCTTCCACGGCGGTGTGGCATTCACTCCTTACCGCAAACAATATCAACAACTCATCACATCTCCAGGTATGCATTACATGGAGACATATAATGCCAGCGAAGGCTTTTTCGGATTACAAAGCGACCCATCTGACCCTGCAATGCTGCTGATGGTGGACTATGACGTGTTCTATGAATTCATACCCACTGAAGAAATAGACGATGAAAAACCTCATATCATTCCTCTTCAGGATATTGAGATTGGGAAAAACTATGCAATGGTGATATCAACATCGTGCGGACTATGGCGTTATATGATTGGCGACACAGTAAAATTCACATCTAAAGATCCATATAAATTTGTCATTACCGGACGCACCAAACACTTTATCAACGCTTTCGGAGAAGAGTTGATTGTGGACAATGCAGAAAAGGGACTGGCATACGCATGTGAAAAGACGTCCTCTGAAGTGCTGGAATATACTGCCGCGCCGGTCTTTATGGATGACAAAGGGAAATGCCGTCATCAATGGCTGATAGAATTCTTACGCGAGCCTAAAGACTTGAACGAGTTTGCGATCATCCTCGACAAACGCCTGCAGGAAATCAACTCCGACTATGAAGCTAAAAGACATAAGGATATCACGCTTCAACATCTTGAAGTAGTGAAGGCACGCAAGGATCTCTTTAACGATTGGCTTAAGGCCAAAGGTAAACTGGGCGGACAACACAAAGTTCCACGACTGAGCAACAGCCGCGATAATATTGACGAAATGTTGAAAATGAACCGATGAACATAAGAAACACTATCTATGCAGCTTTCGCGCTGCTTTCTATCACATCATGTGCCAAGATGGGGTCTCCTGACGGTGGTATGTACGATGAGACACCTCCGAAGATTATGTCGACATCGCCTGCAGATAAGTCGACAAACATTAATACACATAAGATAAGTATCAATCTTGATGAATTCATTAAACTTGAAGATGCTCAAGAGAAAGTAATTGTTTCTCCTCCTCAACTGGAGGTGCCCGACATTAAGGCTGAGGGCAAGAAGGTGGTTGTAGATCTTAAAGACACGCTCAAAGAGAATACCACGTACACTATAGACTTTTCTGATGCTATCTCCGATAATAACGAAGGAAATCCGCTTGGTAACTATACATACAGTTTCTCTACCGGCAATCAAATAGACACACTCGAGGTGTCAGGCAATGTGTTGGCAGCAGATAATCTGGAACCGATCAAAGGAATTCTTGTCGGATTATATAACGACCTCTCAGATACGGCATTCACCAAGAAGCCTCTACTGAGAGTGTCACGTACCGACAGCCGTGGTCACTTTATTATAAAAGGTATAGCACCAGGTACTTACAGAGCCTTTGCAATTAATGATGCTGATGGCAACTACCGCTTCAGTCAAAAGAGTGAACAGATAGCGTTCAACCGCGATTCATTAAGACCGACTTGCGGACCGTCGCTACGTCAGGACACCCTATGGCGCGACTCACTCCATATTGACAGCATACGACAAGTGGGATACACTCGATTCCAACCTGACAACATCGTTCTTCTGGCCTTCACGGAGGAACAGACAGATAGAGCCTTTCTGAAGACAGAACGACAGGAGCCAAATAAATTCACGATTTATTTCAGCCATGGAGACAAAAATCTACCTAAGATTCGCGGTCTGAACTTCAACGAGAAGAATGCATTCATCATTGAACCCTCACAGAAGAATGATACCATCCGTTATTGGTTGCGCGATACGATCCTCTGTAATCAGGATACCCTAAGGATGGAGATGCAATACATGATGACCGACACTACAGGACTACTCATAAGCAAAACCGACACACTGGAGGTTCTGTCGAAGGAATCGTATGCGAAACGCCTAAAACAGAAAAACAAGAAATATGAAGAGTGGAAGAAGGAACAAGATAAGGCTAAGAAGAAAGGAGAGGAATACGAGAAAGTGATGAAACCTGAATTCCTAGAACCGAAATATAACATACCAACAACAATAAGTCCCATCGACATCATGACTATTGAGATGCCTAGTCCGTTAAGGAAATGCGACTCCTCAGCAGTACATCTATACGCGAAACACGATTCATTATGGTATAATTCTCAATTTATCTTCAGAAAGAAGGTGGGAACACCGCGCACATACGAAATACTAGGTGAATGGCGGCCTGAGATAGAATACAGCATCGAAGTTGATTCCGATGCCTTCGAGGACATTTACGGCCTGATCTCAAAAGGATTCAAAGGAGGTACCAAAGTGGGTAATCTCAACACATACTGTTCTCTTTTTCTTTCCCTTGAAGGGGTGCAGGACACAGGGGCTATCGTGCAACTGCTCGACAAATCAGACAACCCTGCCTATCAGGTCAGAGCGAAAAATAATCATGCCGACTTCTATTATCTGAGGCCTGAGACATATTACATGAGAGTATTATACGACACTAACGGCAATGGGGTATGGGATACAGGCTTATATGCCGACAACCGACAACCGGAGCGTGTATGTTATTATCCGAAAGCAATAGAATGTAAAGCTAAATGGGATGTCACTCTATCGTGGAACGTGAACGCTACTTCGATATCAAAACAGAAACCTATCGATATTACGAAGCAGAAACCAGATAAAGGGAAGAAACGTGCAAACCGCAATGCTCAAAGGTCAAAAAAATTGTGACAAAAAGATACTAATAATTAATAAATTATGAGATCAACTGTAAAGGTAATATTTATCACTTTGCTGCTGGCTGTGTTGAAAACACCGGTCTTAGCTCAATGTGGAAGCGAAAACAATGCTTTCAAGTCGGGTGAGATATTATCTTACGACTTGTACTACAACTGGAAATTCATCTGGGTGAAAGCAGGAACTGCTTCGATGAGCACCGTCCAAAGCTTTTTCCAGGGGAAACCTGCTTACCGCGCCAGTCTTACAACAAAAGGTAGCAGTAAGGTGGATAATATGTTTGTGTTGCGCGACACTCTGCTGTGCTACACCGGTACCGATCTTGTGCCGCATTACTATCGTAAAGGAGCGCACGAGGGTAGCAGATACACTGTGGATGAAGTTTGGTACAGTTACGACAACGGTAAATGCAAGATAAGGCAACACTATCAAAACAAAGACGGAGAACACAAATATAAGAACAGCGAAGATACAAAATGTATCTATGACATGATGAGTATGCTTATTCGTGCACGCAATTTCAGTACAGAAGGATTTAAGCCCGGCCATAAGATTTATTTTCCACTCGCCGACGGTGACAATGTGAACAACGGTTTGCTCATTTATCGCGGAAAGGAAGATTTCAAAATGGAAAAACAGAATACTACTTTCCGGTGTCTTGTCTTCTCCTTCATGGACACCGACAAGGATAAGGAGGTCATAAGATTTTATGTCACCGACGATGATAACCATATCCCCGTTCGTCTGGATATGTTCCTTAACTTCGGTGTCGCAAAAGCCTTTATCAGTGGAATGCGCAATCTACGAAACCCAATGAAATCAATAATAAAATAAAAAAAAGTCCACTTCAAATATTGAAGTGGACCTTTTTTATATATCGTTTTCACCAAAAGAATCAGCTGTCATACACTTAAGATTTTTAGCCAACTGTTCGATGCTACTGGCACCTACGAGTACCGATGTTACGGCCTTATGGTGGAGAATCCATGCCAGTGCCATTTCGGCCAGCGTCTCATTACGTCCCTCAGCAATGCCGTTCCACGCTCTCAGTTTTTCCAATAACTCTTCTGTAAGCATGTCCTTCTTAAGGAATTGCCCCTGAGACATTCTTGAACCCTCAGGCACACCCTTCAGATAACGATCAGTCAGAAGTCCCTGCGCCAGTGGTGAGAAGGAGATAAACCCAACACCCTCTTTCTCCATGAGGTCTATTATGCCGTCATTGACAGGAGCACGGTCTATCATATTCAGCCGTCCCTGATAGATTAAGAGTGGCACATGCTGGTCACGCAGATAGTTGATGGCAAACTTTGTCGCCTCTAGGGGCCAACGTGAGATACCCACATATAATGCTTTCCCCGCATGCACTACGTCGATGAGAGCCTGTAATGTCTCCTCAAGAGGAGTTTCCGGATCATAACGGTGGCTGTAAAAGAGATCTACATATTCCAGCCCCATACGTTTCAGACTCTGGTCAAGGCTGGCCATGAGATATTTTCTTGAGCCCCAGTTTCCATAAGGACCCGGCCACATATCATAACCGGCCTTGGTGCTGATAAACAGTTCATTACGAAACGGTCTAAAATCATCATCTATCAATCTCCCCAATGTCTCCTCGGCACTACCGTAAGGAGGGCCATAGTTATTAGCAAGATCGAAATGCGTTATACCATTCTCGAAAGCATAACGCGCAATCTTCCGGCATTTGGAATAATCATCCACCTTGCCGAAATTATGCCAAAAGCCAAGACTTACTCGTGGCAGCAAAACACCGCTGCGGCCACAACGTTCATAAACCATACGTCCATCATAACGATTCTCATCCATCTTAGACACAATTACTTTTTCTGTTGTTTTCATGAATGCAAATATACATGTATCTTTTGAAAAAAGTTACAATTTCTTCACTATTCTCAAGGCGGAAAATGGTTTCCCGGGCAGTTGAACAAGACACTCACCAGAGTAAATTCCATCTAATGGAACGACCGTCATCCCCCAGGCATCAATCAGATCTATGTGATAATTCTTATCTTTAGGTAAGTTGAGTATCTCGCTACAAGGCTGGTCACGATTGAAATAAATAAGGTAGAAATCGTTTTTATATGACAGGGCATGATATGGCATCCACGAAGCAGTAACCGTGGCGGGTGTCAGATCTCCGGGAGCAGACTCAATGATCTGCCTAAGAAATTTTATTCGTGCGGGACTCTGACCACGTAGGACACCTCCCTTCGACCACCACAGCTCGTCGTTGGAATCTTTTCCTAATCGCACCGGATTTTCTGTAAGTATAGTCTCTCCATGACCCACATAAGCCCCATTTATGACCCCACGCCAGAACTTATCGGTCATTTCCTCACCAGTGAGGTCACCCCACGACCAGTTGATATTCCCTTCATAGCGACATTCATCATAACTGACAGGTTTGTGGTATAGTCGACTGTATTTAGGGGCTTCATTTGTCTCCTCTCTCTGAAGAGAAACATGAGTGATATATTTATTCTTGTGATCAAATATAATACTACCATTGTGAATACTTCTCAAGTGATTGTATGGATCGTTCTTTGCGAATATCTCAAGATAATGATTCCAGTCATCAAGTTTTTTAGCAGGCATAAAATCATACTCATTTGCCATGCTCCACCACACATTCTTATACGCTGCAAAACGTGCGATAATATAATTGATGTACAAATCATCGGTCTTGCGATCCATCTTGCTGAATCCCCAACGGTCGTAGGGATGAAATACAATAAGATCGGCCTCTATACCTAGAGAATCGAGACGTTCAATGCAACTCTCCAGATTACGAAAATAATCAGGATTAAAACGTGTATAATCCCAGTTAGTAGGAGCGGAACCTTCAAACGGATAATAAATCGGTTCATTATGATTCCAATCATAACTCTTAGGAAATATACACATACGCATTTTATTGAAATACCCTGCGGAAAGAGTCTTTATTGTCTCGTCTATCAGACTTTTACGTTGATGAGCCCAAGCATAACAGGTAGTACCAAACGGACAATATCGTTTTCCGTCGGCATAAGCAAAGTGCATGCTGTCTTTTACCATCACAGGGCCATAATTATTCTTGCCCGCAGGAATGCAGACGAAAGAGCCTTTTTTGCCGTTCAGTGCCTTTACATTACTATAAGTTCTGTATGTCCACTTCCCCTCACGTGATGGCATAAATCTCAACTTATAAACACCCTTTCCATCATAGAACCCCGGTACACGAACCGTATCCTTACTGTTTATAAAAATGCCCCTCAATTGATTCTCTGTAAAGGGATTTCCTATAGAAGGACCATTCAGCGTTAACTCGAATACTCTCCACTTTTCTGTTTTGTTCTCACCAAGTACTACCGACTGGCAAACAACCAATAGCACCAACGTCAAAATTATATTTTTTCTCATATTACCATGCAAATAAGCCCAGACACAAGATTAACAAAAATCGTCAATTAGATTGCAAATATACACAAAAGTTGAATATCACGATTAATATTTCCACACAATTCTGATTGTTATCAAGAAAAGAGCAAAATCGCACCCCAAGTAGCGTCGTTTCTTCAGAAATATACAATATTTTTTAGGAAACAAGAAAATTACCAATTAATGTTTATCTGTTAACGTTATTTAATATTAAGAGAATATATTTGCAGATCCAAATAATAATCGTACCTTTGCAAAAGATAAAGATGACAAGCGTCATGATTATTATATGAGAATCTTCGTGGTTTGCATCTTATCATAGAACGTAATTACTATTGTGCAGGGCTCAGCACCCTCTTCTCCCATCATAATATTTACGTCTGTTTCGGATAGACCCTTTGTCTACCCGCGATGGAAATATTATTTATTTACATATAAAAACATTTATGACATTCAAAGAATTGAATATTTCTGAGCCAATATTGAAGGCTCTCATTAACAAAGAGTACGAAAACCCAACACCTATTCAGGAAAAAGCAATACCTATTGCGCTAGATAACCGTGATATAATAGGTATCGCACAAACAGGAACCGGAAAGACAGCGGCCTTTGCCATCCCAATTATCCAACTGCTCACACAACAGACATCAATAAAAAAACAACACAAGATACAAGCGCTTATTCTCACTCCTACCCGCGAACTGGCAATACAGATCGACGAGTGTTTTTCTGATTACGCTGAATACACCGACCTACGTCATACTGTTGTCTTCGGAGGAGTAAACCAAAATCCGCAGGTACAAGAGGTGAAACGTGGCACAGACGTGCTCATAGCAACACCGGGACGCCTACTCGACCTTATCAACCAGGGATTTATACACCTCGACGATATCAAGCACTTCGTTCTCGACGAGGCCGACCGCATGCTCGACATGGGGTTCATCCATGACATCAAACGTATCCTGCCTCTGCTTCCGAAGTCTAGACACACAATGCTATTCTCAGCTACAATGCCGACAACAATAGCCGAACTTTCGCGTACGATCTTAAATAAACCGACACGTGTGGAAGTGGCTCCCGCATCATCAGTAGTAGAAACCATCAAGCAGAGTCTCTACTTCGTGGAGAAACCTGAGAAGAGTCAGTTACTTGTCAACATACTGAAAGAAGACAAGGAAAAATCTATTCTTGTTTTCTCGCGTACTAAACATGGTGCCGATAAAATAGCAAAAGTACTCAACAGATCAGGTATCCTATGCGACGCCATACATGGTAACAAGTCACAGAATGCACGCCAACGCGCACTCAGTAACTTTAAAACAGGTAAGACTCATGTCATCATTGCCACTGACATAGCAGCACGCGGCATTGATATTGACAATCTGCAGCTGGTTATCAACTACGACCTACCCGACGTGGCCGAGACTTATGTTCACCGTATTGGACGCACCGGACGTGCTGGCCATAACGGTTCCGCCATTACTTTCTGTGCTCCTGAAGAGCGTCCAATGCTACGTGACATTCAGAAACTCACCGGCAAGAAGATCAACGTAGTAGCATTACAGTCGGCTTAAACATAATAATCAAATTTAAAAAATATCTATGGGAAGTTTTATTGGAAATAACAAAAAAGAGATTGAGAAACAAAAGCAGAAAAAGAGAAAAGATAAACAACGCCGTAAAGATGAGCGCAAGGCTAACGGCGGCAGTTCAATCGACGACATGATTGCCTACGTGGATGCTAACGGCAACCTCGTAGATACCCCACCGGACTTGACGGGGAAAAAGGATGTGAACGTCGAAAACATCGAAATTGCCACGCCTAAGAAAGTTGAGGAAGACCCCACACAATATGGTCGAGTGGAGTTTTTTAACGACGACAAGGGCTTCGGCTTTATCAAGGACAAAAACTCTACCAATAAATACTTCTTCCATATCAGCAATGCACCTGCCGGTATCAAGATAGGCGATAATGTCACCTACGAACTTGAACGTGGCCGCAAAGATATGGTGGCTGTAAGTATTCAGATCATAAAATAAGAGTTACAACAACCATTCTACATATCAACATTCTTCTTCAAGTTCATTTGGCTTGAAGAAGTGATGTTGAATTGAGAAAGTATGACTTAAAGAAATGAATTGGGAATATGAAAACGGACGCATATATAGCGTGAATGAAAGCAATGAACTGATGGCTGAGACGACGTATACGTTGAAAGCTAATGGCGAAGTGGATATTAATCATACCTATGTCAATCCCATTCTAAGAGGGAAAGGCACTGCGGGAGAAATGATGGAAGTCGTTGCTGAATATTTAAGAGCAAAGTCGCTCAAGGCTACAGCCACATGTCCATACGCAAATGTCTGGTTCAAGAAACACAAGGAAGCATATATAGATATCATATCCAAGGATATTGACAACGAGGCGACTGCGTGTAAGATTGACGGGAAGCATTAGGTCTTATGACCGCCATGAATCCGCTCATATCGGTTTTCCATCAACCCCGATACGGTGGTTGATATTAGCTTTATGGGCCTGAGATATTTGAAATCTGCGCCTAATGTGGTACAGTTTACCGTCCTTCAGCAATTTAGCTCCTGTCTGATGAAAATGAAAAGGGATATCCTTTTCAATGCATCGAGTTCGAATCTCCAGAATCCATTGATAATCACAAACACGAGCTTCGGATCCTGATTCTCCGCTAACAGCAACCTCCTCAATCGAGCTGTCTAGATATTCCTTTAAATCTATCCGCTCTAAGATTGGGGCAACAATAATTGCCTTATGTTTTATAGGCAAACCTTTGAATATAGGCAGCCGATAATCTGCCATCGCCTGATTCTCGACCGTACATCCTATCATGACATTATCATAACCATCCCCCCAATCCTCAGGCAGGCATTGAGCTAAACGGTCAATCCGTTTGGTGAAGAAGAAAAACGTCAAATCGCTTCGCTTTCGTATCATATCCCAAGCTTCAGGACGCCATTCATCAGCACCTTCGACAAGAAAATCTGAGGTAAAACAGGTGAAAACGACTGTTCCGGGAGCTATCTTATAACTTTTATCCCTTTTCCGTTTAACAGGCTTATTAAAATCCGCATTCTTTGTTACCCTGCTGCTACTCTTTTCAGCACCGTACATCTCATCCTGTCGATACACGTAACAATATTTACACCCCGGACTAATCTTAGTGCAACCATGCCATGGATTCCAATCTTCATATAATTGTTGAGTACTTATCATTCTCTGTTCTATTTCGAATACAAATATAACAAATATATGATCAACCGGCAATAAAATATTAGATTTTTCGTATGAAAGTATTGGCATATTACAAAAATATAGATACCTTTGCATTCATATAAAAACATATTAAAACCCTTTTTTATGATGGTAACAAATCTAGAAATAGAAGATGTGTTTCGTCTTAATGACGAACATAAAATTTATGAATTCTGCAAGGCCTACGCCATGAAGAATCCGGATTTTGCAGAATTGTTGGTAAAGCGTTTTCTTCCTCATAAAAAGAGTATTGCGAAAAGTAAACCGATGGATCTAAGTAAGGAGATTGAACAATGCTTTGAACACGCATCTAATCATCGTGGTTACAGAGATTGGGGTCCGGAATTAGATTGGGATGCTATTCAACATGATTTATACAGAATGATACAAAAGGGTGAATACATGTTAAACAAAGGTTTAGTACATGAAGTCATTGATCTTGCCCTAGGAATATTACGCAATGTGGGCGAAAAGTATGGATTAGACGAAGCGTATAACGACCAGAGTCTTGATGGTGATGATTTCTGTACGGATGATGCCGTGAGACTTTTAAAAGAAGCTATGGCAGATGAAAGTATCACATGCCAAGATAAATTAGATATTTCTGAGAACCTAAAAGAAATCAGTGAATTAGAGGCATATAACGATTATTGTTTGTGCGATTTCAGTGATTTGATTGAAAAAACTAAACACAGTCTGCTTTCGGAAAGAGATTATGTGAAATATCTGAAAACAGAAATGGAGAAAGCAGGAGACTACGGAAAAGAAAGTTATGCCATCAAATTGTTTGATTTTCAATTGGAACATGAACATAAAACAGAAGCAGAGAAATGGGCGAAGGCGAACCTTAAGTACAAGAGTATGCTTGACCGATATGTAGAATGGCTGATTGATGAACACAGGTCAGATGATGCACTTAACATATTAGACGAAGGAATTAAAAAGAATATAAACTCCTGTGGACGTGTCTCCGATTGGGAGAAAAAGAAATTAGAAATATATGAATTCAAGCACGACACCACAAATATCATAGAACAATGTCGTAAACTCTTTATTAGAGAAGGGGACAGTATGTCATATTATTATAAACTTAAAAAACTTATCCATCCTACAGAATGGACAACATTTCTTATGAAGTTAATAATGCATAAGGACTTCGGAAAAGACGCATGTAGTAACTTGTCACAAATATATTTTGAAGAAAAACGTTACACCGAGTTATTCAACACCCTCAACAAAGCTAATACCAGCTTACTCAGTGCATTAGAGAAATACGCAGCATGTCTCACAGAAGACCAGCAAATCATTCTGATAAATAAAATAGAAAAGGCTCTTGTTTCATTTGCGGAGCATCAGATGGGACGTAATTATTATAAAGATCTAGCCAATCGCCTGAAAATTTTAAAAGGATGTTGCGCCTTGGGTAAAGCATCCACCGAAAAATTGGTATCACAATTCAGGATGAATTACCGCAACAGACCGGCGATGCTTGACGAACTACGTATTTTTTAGATATTGATAAAGTTATCCTGATAACTCCATTTCACAATATGCATATTCTTATAATATCAAAAAAATGGAGTGAAACTTATACTGCCATTGCTTCAATTATAACAACAATCATTACTGGGAGATAACTCAGAAAAAACATACAATAAACCAATCCTTGCAAATCTGCCATTACGAACATCAGGAGGTTCTATACGGATCGTATAGAACCTCCTGATATATAGTTTTTGTGATAAGTAAAAGAAAAATCTATTTATTTTCTATGATAAACGTATCCTTTGGATTTCTTACTTTTTTCATGTTTACGAGCCAGTCGTTTGTGGTGTCCCGATAGCCGATGGGCATTAGGACGACGCTTCTTAGTCCTTTAGATCTGAGATCTAACAGCTCATCCAAAGCGGAATTATCGAAACCTTCCATCGGGGTGCTGTCCACTTTCAGTTCAGCGGCCTGTGCCAAGGCTAATCCTAAACCGATATAAGCCTGTCTGGCTGTGTGTGCAAAATTTTCTTCTGCCGTCTGGGGCAGATATAGGGCTTTCAATTTGTTCGTATAAGAATCAAACCGGCCTCTTGGCAGACCTCTTTGGTCTGTGGTATAATTGTAGACATCATCTATTCTTTCTTCCGTGTACCTGTCCCACGCAGCAAAAACCAATAGATGAGAACATTGGGCTATATTCTGTTGATCCATGGCAATGGGAACTATTTTTTCTTTCAGCTCCTGATTGGTAATTACCATGATCCTAAATTGTTGCAAACCTGAAGAGGTCGGAGCTAAACGTGCCGCTTCGATAATCTTATCTACATCTTTCTGATCTACCTTCTTTGTAGAATCATACGCTTTTGTAGCATATCGCCATTTTAAGTCATCTAATAGAGCCATATTATATCTATTTATTAGTTATAGGACAAAGTTATACAACTTTTTTGAAACACCAAGATATTTCTGTTATAATTTAGGTTCTTCGTCACATTTGGTGAGAATTATGTTTCGGCTACTAAAAAAGGATAGGTTGGTTATCATAAAGTTCTTCTGGAAAAATAAAGAGAACCATGACAAAAGTATTTCTTTCATCACGGTTCTCTTTTAAAGTTAAAGGATCAATAAGAAGTTATTCGTTTTTTACGGTTAACTTCAATGTATAAGAATGATTGTTGGCTGTTACTTTGACTAAGTAAAGACCGGCAGGCAGATTATGATTTATAGTTATCGTGTTTGCATCACTGATGTTTCTTCTGGAATATATGAGCCCTCCGTTTAGTGTATATATTTCAACACCATTGATGGGATATTGATATTTTATCACCGTTTCTTTCCCCGGTACCATAGGATTGGGATATATAGACAATTGATTTTTGTTGTCTACTCCGGAAATTGCACTTACATCCGAATTGATTTTGAAATAAGCACGGTTTGATATTTCGTTATACGAATCATTTGTGAAGAAAACCACGTAATAGTTACCTGCTTTCTTTGGAACATTATTTTCGGCAAAAGATGCTGTACCATTAGTTTTTCCATCTACATAAGTATAGTATAGCAGTGGATTGATTTTTGGATCATCTCCTTCATTATAAAGACCAAGCCAGTCTTTTGCTTTTCCAGGCCCGTCTGAGAAAGTTACAGAGATTAGATCTCCCAAATCATAGGCACTTTTGTCTGTAGCGATGGTTGAAATAAGATCACCTACAGAGAAATAAATGGTGTCTCCTACACTGTTGTAACCATTGTTCAGAAAATAACAAGCAAAATAATAACCATTGGGAAGTCCTTTGAAGGTATAAACAGCAGAGTCAGCGCTGATATATTGATAAGATGTTGCGGTTGTATTTCCTCCGGGAGTTTGCCCTACTTTATAAAGTCCTATCCAGTCTTTGGAATTAGCAGGAGCTGATTTTGCTGTAATTTTTACACTGTCAGATTCGTTATAGACAAGTTTATCGGATGATAGCTGGGGTAATGCACCTACATAAAAATAGATTCTGCTTGAAATTTCTGTGTATCCGTCACTTGAAAAAAAGACAGCGTAGTATTCTCCTGCAGTGTTTAATTGGAATGATAATGATCCGGATGTTAAAGAAGAACTGTTTACGTATGACCAGAGTGTAGAGTTTACGGATTGGGGAGTGTCTCCTATTTTATATATTCCAACCCAGTCTGTAGTATTTCCCGGACCATTTTGGTAGTTGATAGAGATTTTCTCGCCTACATTATAGTTCTTTTTGTCTAATATAATGGCAGGGTATCCCGTTAAACCATTTTTTATCTTGAAGCTTACCGTATCGGACCATTCAGACCAGTTTAATCCACGGTCACGATGTCTTACACGCATGTAATAGGTTCCGTTAATCATCGTCTTGGCTGCAGGCGTGTAATTGAATATATTAATGTCTTTATTTATATCTACAGTCTCCCAGACATGATCCCCTTTTCCGAAAAGATCTTCATAATCGCGCATGACATCAAAAGTCGTGGATGAGAAATCTTTTGAATTTGACACCTGAAATTCTGTGGAGTTATAAGGTTGTCCGGATGGAGACGAATAGTTTGAACTTGTAAACGTAAAAGGTAGTTCTATACTATCTTGGGGTACATTGGCAATGGAAGGTTTTATCGGAGCTGCAATGTTTTTGGTTACATAAAAGCTATCGATAGGGGTGCTTTCTTCCCAGACAAATTTGTTTAAATCGCCCCAATCATTAATCTTGGTTGTATAACCAATTGAATAGGCATTGACTTTTGCTGTTTGTGTATTATCGTTGATCTCCAGAATCTGATACGACCATCTCGTAATTGTTTTTTGAACGTCACTAAAATCTTTTTCTGTAGACATGTCCCAATATTGATCCCATGCGGTACCTCCGGATATCATGTTGTACACAGAGGCATTTTTATCTTCTCCTCTGGCATATAAATGATGATGTGCTCCAATGCACAAGAACGCTTTTGGTGAGGTAATTAAGAACGGATATACTACGTTACGAAACCATGTAGAGATGTCACCCACATATTGTTCCGCCTGGTAAGGGCGGTGCATAACTGTAATAATCCACTTCACTGTAGGATCATTGTTGGCGGAGTCGACAACTTGGGTAATCCATTTATATTGTGCGGCATTTTCATCATCACCGGCTTCCGTTGTAAGATGAAGAAATACAAGGCTACCGGCTTGATAAGCATAATAATCTTCTGTATGGCTTGGCACTTTATATTGAATGGAGTCATAGTGAAAATGATTGTAGTAAGCGTTTAAACCTAATGTACCATAGGTTTCATGATTGCCAATGGTGGTAGCTATTCCTACATAAGGCGAAATATATTTTGTTTTTCCGAACCAAATACTGTCATATTCACGGAGGCTTCCCATATCTACCTGATCACCTGTAGAAATACAAGATGATATTACGTTCTGTATGGGTGCATTGTATTTATCTTCTATAAAACGTTTGGCTTTAATCACTAACGAATCATACCGTGGTTCGTCTAACTGGTCGTCACCTATTATCAGGAATCTCGTGATGCCATTGTGTGCGGAAGTTCCTGCTTTAGGGTAGGTGTGGAAACTATAAGTATCAGACTGATAGCCATTTTTATTTATAATCCGATAATAATATGTGGAATTTGGAGTTAGCCCTGTCAGTTTTACCGTATTATAAATATAGTTGTTGTTATAACCAGTATCGGACCATATCTGACTGGTGGCAGATAAAGACTGGATCATGTTATTTGGATCTGTTCCGTAGTAAAGGATAAAGTCCTTTTCCGAATCTGATTTCCAGTCGATGTAAATACTCGTTGGTGTAGGGACTTCCAGATATGGTTTATTGACCGTAGCGAAAGTCTTGGTACACAACATAAATAGACTAATAGCAATGTAAATAAATTTGTTCATAATTATTTTTTTTGATCATGCAAAGTAACTCAATAAATATTTCAAATGCGTTTCATACAAAATTCAATATAATGAATAATATTTTTTTCTTTAAAAGTCGTTTTTTCTTTTGGTCGAGGTTTTTCTATAGTCATGAACACTATGGCTCGGCCCTCCACAGTATGGACAACAAGGTGATCTGTTCTTTGTAATAGCATGCAATACAAAGCCCGAACCGGTTTCGATAAAATCAGTCAACTTTATACTAGAGAAGATGAACACACCTTTAAAAAAAGAATTTATGATTTGATGAAGTTAAAACAATAAGGCATCATTCTTTCCTCACATCATTAATAGGTTCAGCCACCACCTTCACGTGTTCCGTCACATTAAAATCATCAGAATATCTATTTACGACAGCCTGATTCTTAGGGAAAGAGCACTAATAGACTGCTATCCATTTGAAAAAAGCAAGTGATAATCAACTGACTTTATTCTAAGATAAAGTCATCGAACTCACGCTAATTATTTAAGAAATAGACAGATAACATATTTGAAACAAATAGATAATAAAAATGTAATCGCTTACAAGGGAAAAAGAAGCAAACTCAACTCGAATATCTTTATGTAGACCAAATAATAAACAGTATTAAAAAATAAGTATGTCAGACGAACAAAAAAAAGACGAACAATGGTCGGCATTGATTCGGGTTATTGAATTATTCCGGCGTTATTATTCCGGAGAAGCTTCCCAGCGAGAACAAAACAGCATTGAAACATGGGAACCGATGGAAAATGAAGAAGAATTGATAAACGACAAAAACCTGGAAAAAGACTGTGATACAGTAACCGTATGGAAAACGGTATCGCATGAATTAAAATTCGATCAACAACCCCGATTCTCTATCCAAAGAAACTTTCAACGCCGTTACGCCGCTGCTGCTGTCATTTTCATACTCCTTGGTGGAAGCATTGTTTATTATACTCAACATGATTTTATACAAGAGAAATTCGGTATGGTAGCCCAAGCCAAAACTCTTTTCCAAACCACCGACGATCAAACCAGATTGGTGATACTGCCCGATGGCTCCCGCATAGAGATGAACCGGGGCACAAAGTTCAGTTATGCCACTCATGCCTTCAACCGCAAACAGCGTGAAGTTTGGCTCGAAGGGGAAGCCTTCTTCGAAGTAGCTAAAAACAAAGAGAAGCCTTTTATTATACATACAGGCACTATGGCCACTACCGTACGCGGTACATCATTCAACGTGAAAGCCTATCCACAGTTAGCCGAAAATGTGGTGTCGGTACGGAGTGGAAAAGTAGAAGTCAATGATGACGCCCAAACTCTCGGATTACTCACTCACAACAAACAGTTAACCTACAACACTGCGAACAAAAAAACTCAAATAGCCGAATCCAATTGGGAAGATGCTGCAGGCTGGCGGGAAGGAAGGTTAGTGTTCCGAAGAGCAGGAACAAATGAACTTAAATTGAGATTAAAACAATACTTCAATGTAGAACTGGAAATAAAGGATAAAGCCATAAACGACAACAAGACATTGTTTAATTCATCCTTCGGAAAAAGAGCTGACCTGAAGGAAGTGATGGATGTGATTAGTATGGCAACGAATGTAAAATACGAGATAAAAGAAGATCGAAAGGTCATTATATACAGTGAACAGTAATCAGTAATTATTGACTAATTTATAAATGAAAAATGAAAATAAGAAATAGAAAGTTAATCTGTTTGTTGACTCTGCTTGTGGGATTCAACATGCTTTTATTATCGCAGACAAATATAAAAACAATGAATGCAGACTTCCCAAAAGAAGTGCTGGATGCACGGCTCAATAAAATAATAAGTGTAGGAGGCGAAAATATTTCATTCAATTCTAAACTAATTGAAAATGTGGAAGTACCAGCTCTAAAAGCACCTAATGTAAGTGTCGAAACCGTCTTAATTCGTACGCTCGAAACTACCAGTTTTACCTACAAAAAAGTGTCCGGTGGGTCCTACGTTATTATAAAAAAGGACGACGAATCACCTAAGCATTCCGGTCTCGGTACGCTTAAAGGTCGCATTGTAGAGTCCGAAACCTCCGAACCGATTATCGGTGCTTCGGTGCGATTATCCGACAAGCAGTACACCATTACCGATATAAACGGGTACTACACTTTTCCCCGAGTGCCGGGTGGAAAGCTGACTATGGATGTATCCTATGTAGGCTTTAAGCCCGAGAAAACAGAAATAAACGTAAAAGCGGGCGAAAATATCTACGACATAAAAATGTCCGGCAGCACCACCCTCGGCGAAGTACGGGTAAGTGGCGTTCGTCGTCTGCGTAGTGCAGTGCCCCATACCACCGAGAAACTGATGGTAGCCGAAATCAAGGGACTCACGGTGTTGGCTTCGGGAATTTCCTCCGAGCAGATTAGCAAAACCGCCGACCGAAATGCGGCGCAAGCCGTACAACGCATTGCCGGAGTATCTATCGTGGACGACAAGTTTGTGATTGTGCGTGGGCTCAATCCCCGCTATAATCTCACCTATTTGAACGACAATACAGCACCCAGCACTGAGACTAATAGTCGGGCCTTTGCACTCGACCTGATACCCAGCCGTATTATTGATAAAATAGTGGTGCAGAAATCACCATCACCCGAGAATCAGGGAGATGCTACGGGCGGGGTGGTAAAGATCTATACCAAAGATGCCAAATCGGTACGCCATTTCGATATGGAATTTCAGCTGGGCATACGCCCGGGCACTTCATTCAACAATAACTTTCTGACTTACAAGGGTGGCTCTACTGACTTTTTGGGCTTCGACGACGGCACGCGGGCATTGCCTTCTTCCGTGCCGGGGTACGGTAGCTTGGTAAAAGCACAGCTTACTCCCTCGCAGTATGCCAAGACGTTTAATTCGACTCTGTCGTACGGTAATAAAACGGCCCTGCCCAATATGCAGTTTACCCTTAATTATTACAATGCGTTCCGCCTATTCCATAAAACGCTCTCTTCATTGACATCGCTCAGCTACAAGAACGAAAATCAGAAAGCGGAAATGTACCGGCAACAGGGAATAGGAACCGAATCTTTCGAAACTACAGATAAGATGGGCGATGAAGACCGCAACACGAACACGGTACAGACCAACCTGCTTCAAAACTTCAAATACAGCTTCAACGACAGCAGCTCTATCTCTTTTAAAAACTTTGTCCTCATTCAGGGTATAGATGCCACTATTGTCCGAAACAGCCAGAGCACCTACAATTTAGTCTCCAACGAAGACTATTCGCGCGACAAAGATATTATACTATCTTATAACCAGCGTTTGCTGTATGTAGGCAACCTGGGCGGCACGCATTCATTCGGAAAGCAGGAACTGAAATGGAACGGAGGCTATAACTTCAGCCGGCAGGAAACACCCGACCAGCGTGTGATACGCATGACAGGTATCGACCCTCAATACACGGTGGGAGATGCCGACCTGCAATGGCGTGCCAGGGGCTATAATCCGAAATCAACCGATTCCGAGGTGTCCATTCCTCTGTCATTGGGAATTATATCCCGTATCTGGTCACGTAACAGCGAAGGGGTGTATAACGGCTCGTTCGATTACAGTTACAAAATAAAACCCTGGCTTACGGTCAAGGCCGGAACTTTCAACCAGTGGAAAAGCCGTGCCATGGACCGGCGTATTTACACCGTGCACGAAGCTAATATCAGCGATCCCGACGCAGTACCACCTCTCACGCTCACGGGTTATGTCAACCCTGCGTTGGTACGTTTCCGCCTTCAGGATTTAGCTAATGTATGGAGCAGCACGTATTTAAACGACAATTACACAGGATTAAAGGTGTACGACCGTACCTCAGGCAGCGATACCTACCGCGGTACGGAACAAAATAACAGCGGATATTTTCTGTTGAACTTCACACCCGCCAACCGTTTTGTGGAAATCTATGGCGGATTGCGATACGAATACAACCGTCAGAAAATAGCGGCAGCCATTCCACCGGGCAACTCTTCTTCTCTCAACATTCCGATACTGATTGATAACCCCACGCAATCCTGGTTGCCCTCCCTGAATATCTCCGTGCGCCCTTCCGACAGATTTGTGGGACGTTTGGCGTATGGCAAGACGGTGAATCGTACCGAGTTCCGCGAAGTATCACCTTTTAAAGAGCTTGATTTTGAAAACAATGTCATTCTATCCGGTAATCCGGATTTAGTATCGGCAACCGTGAACAACTACGATGCGCGCATCGAGTTTTACCCAGCCGGCAGCAATACGGGTGATCTGATAAGTGTGGGCATTTTCTATAAAGACATCACCCGCCCGATAGAACGAATCATCACTTCCAGTCGGGCAGAAAGTGTGTTCAACGAAATATCTTATGCCAATGCCACTTCAGCAACCATTAAAGGGCTGGAAGTGGAGTTGCGCAAATCGCTTTCCTTTATTCCCGGCAGTTTGTTTCGTAACCTGTCCGTTATTGCCAACGGCTCTTTTATCAAGAGCAAGGTGCATTTAGATGCCGATCTGACTGCTTTTCAAATCACCGACCGGCCCTTGCAGGGACAGGCTCCCTACATTATTAATGCGGGTCTGTATTACGAAAATTCGGACTGGGGATCCAAAGTATCGGTTATCTACAATGTATCAGGCGAGAGCATCTATGCCGCTGGTCGGGGTTATAAGTCAACACAATCTATTAAAGGTTCCGAATACAGGGGTAGCCTGATTGAGTTGCCGCGTCACATGCTCGATTTCTCCTACACCCAACGTGTTGCTAAGTCGGTACAGATGAAATTCTCCGTGCAGAACCTCCTGAATCAGTCGGTACGGATAGCCGAAGACTATAATTTCACCAATAAATACGAACCGCTGAAAGTAACGAAAACGGCTGCAGGTGTACAGATCGTTGAAGGGGATAATATCTCTTCTCAATACAATCCCGGACGTTACTTCACCCTGAGCGTATCTTATTCATTATAAAAAAATACGAATACAAATGAAACATATAAAAATTACAAAATACATTCTGCCAATACCACTTATCCTTTCGCTGCTGGCTTCCTGCACCGAAACGGATAACTATTATGCCCAGTTGAAAAAACAACCCGAACTCGTCAAAGATTACGATGCCGTGTACGCGGTAAACGATACCCTGACCATTCAGGGACACTTTATTACCGACGGACTGCAAATTAAAATCGGCAATGCGGCAGCTGACATTATCAGTATTAGCAATAAACTGAACAGTGCCACCTACAACGACAGCATCAAGGTGGTCAAACTGATTGTTACCAACGCCATGGGAGTAGGTACTGCCCGCCCAGTGAGCATCACCTCGGCGGGGATTACCCTGTCTGGACCAGCCATAGAGATCGTTGAGAATAGCAAGGCAGGACTGTTGCCCAACGGATTGACAGTGCAAAAAATAGCCGACTATCCGACCAACAGTACGCCCGTATATTGCCGGAGTGGAAACGGAAACCTGTTTTTTATCAATAAAACTACGAACACAGTGACCCGTATGATGCCCGATGGCACCCTCACACAGGTGTTCGACCCCAGCCAGTGCAAAGATGCCGACGGAACATCATTTACCGTTACGCGCCTCAACGGCTGCGGTATTGACCCCCACGAGCAATACCTCTACCTGTCGCTTTACACCGAAGCCCCTTCGCGCACCTATTACCATTATTACCGCCTTTGCCGCTGGGATCTGGTAAACCACACATTCACCGTGCTCAACAAGACGCCTTATTATATTTATAAGAGCAAACGCATGCTCAGTGATGCACAACCCTTCGAAGGCAGCATTTCGCAGGTAAAAATGTTTACCGCCACCGGCATTTACCCGGACAGTGTGGGCAATGTTTATTTCGATATGGACAACCGGATGATCACCCGCATGGATGCCACGGGGAACTATAGCTATGTGCTCAAAAACTCGTATGCGAATTATACCTTGACCGACCCGGCACCTCAAATCGTGAATCCTGCTACGAGCGATTACTATTCACTACCGCGTACCCTGCAGTTCTTCCCGGGCGTTATCGCAAACTATATGAAAATAGAGGCAATGAGCCCCGACGAGAAATTCTTGTACGTGCAGCAGACTACTGCCCGTCTGGTACGATACGACTTAACCAATCAGGTGCTGTTGAATACCTTTAACGCATGGCTCGATGCTATGAATTTAAATTTAAAGAAGCCGTTTATCTCCGGTTCTTTCGCAGTGCTGACGGGAACAACGAATAACAAAAATTCGTTGTGGGGAATGATGCCGCTACAGGGCGGAAAACTGCTGATACTCTACTACCAGGATTTGATTACCGGCGACCAGACGGGAAAATATGATTTGCCTGCCTGGGGAATACTCGATTTTGTCAATGAACGAGGCAGCCGCTATGCACCCGGCGGATTCTTGCGGCAGGGCTACGTGATGAACTACGGCACCGACGAACTGCTGAACCGCGACGCGCAAGGCATGCTTTATATGACCGCCAACAATAAAAGTGTCATACTAAAAACAATCTATCAATAGAAGCCTTCAACCCCCAAAGGGGAAGCGGAAACTATAATATTTTACAAAATCACATAGCTTAAAAAAAATGAAACAGTTATTCAATCATTTTCTAAACAAGGTGAATAAAAACCGAACCTTTCTTATTCCCCTTTTGGGGGTTGGGGGGCTATTCCTTCTTCAGCTTTTGTCCTCCTGTTCCGAAAACATAGCCGACATTGTTCCCGGCAATGGCAACGTGGCCTATGTCAACTTCTACAACGCTATGGAAGCCGCCCACCAAAGCCTTCCTTCCGACTCGCTCGGATTTTACAACATGATTTACGTCAACGACTCGGTATCGAATACCAAATTCCGGAGCTTCCCGCAGTTTTCTGAATCGACGTTGGACGATAAACGGCAATATCCGTTTCATTTTACCGGGACACCTTATATAACCGATATTGCAGGTGGTTATGGGGATGTGTTCTGGATGCCCATCACGGCGGATACCTATAAGTTTATTTATACTTCCCGCTTCAAGGTGTTTCTGAAAGATACTACCGTTGTGCTAAAACCCAACACCTACACCACGCAATACATTGCCGAAAGCCCGGCAACAGATTCTACCTATACCGTAGTTACCGTTCCGGTGGAGCCGAAAGCCGTGCAGGGAAAAGTACGCGTGCAGATTGTCAACCTGGCAACCGACTGGGGCGCAATCGATGTCTATCAGGTGGATGAGGATGGAAAGAAACTCACTTCCACCCTACCGGTTAATCTTTCGTTTGGAGGCTACAGTCCTTATGCCGAACTGGACATAGCCAACGCCGACAAAAACAACAAGCTGGTGCTCAAATTCCGTAAAAACGGGGAAACCGCTGCAAGCCTTACCACCACGGTTTCCGCCATTTCGGGCAGTACCTACACGCTGGTAGTGCAGGGATTTATCAACGAGACTATGCGCCGCATCAAAAAAAGCAATACCGGGTATATCTCCGTCGATGTGATGCCGGATTTACGGGTCAATAACCGAAAAATGTACTGAACATAATGCATATTCATAATTAAAAATTATTATTAACAGTGCTCTCCAAAAGTCCCCTTCGAGGGAATTTAGGGGGTTGCTATTTAAAAATGAAGCAAAATGAAAAAACTTTCTCTTTTATCAATTCTTTTGTGCCTGACGTTCTATATGCAAGCGGCACAAGTTACAGTAACCACTACGGCCGGAAATCTGAGAAAAGATTTGGGTGTCCTTGTTGGTTTTGATGCCCAATGGGGCGCAGGTGTTCGGTTAAACCCGGTTTCTGACCTGAAAATTATCGGAACTCTCAATGCGCAGGATTTTGCGGATGTCACCTATCCACTCAGCATCTCGTTGCATACGCTCGATTTAAGCGGAGTAACAGCTATTGTAGCTAACAGCTCTTCACCGGCGGGAAAACTGCCTGACAATGCTTGTTATCAATGGAAAGCAATGACCGCCATTACACTGCCTACCGGAGGAGTTATCGACTCTATCGGCAAGCAAGTATTTAATGATTGTAACTTGTTAACATCCATCAATATTCCGGATGGGGTAAGCGTCATTCGAGATTATGCATTCTCGAATACCGGATTCACCACTTTTACCCTACCCAGCAGTATTACTACGTTGGGGACGGGAGTTTTTATGCAGTCAAAAAGCCTCGCCCAAGTTACATTGTCGAATAATTTGACAGCAATTCCGGATGCGACTTTTATGCAAACAAAACTAAGTTCTATCAATATTCCGGCATCGGTTACCACCATTGGAAATACGGCCTTTTATGCGACTCCACTGACGACAATCACCATACCATCCACCGTGCAATGGTTGGGAGGGTTTAAGACATTTAGCAATTGTGAGAGTTTAGCCACCATCAATCTCCCTGCCGGCATACAAGTCATTGATGGGAAGCTGAATAGCACATTCGACTATACACAAATTAACTCTTTTACCATTCCGTCTAATGTTACAATATTAACAAATGGGGTATTTGCACATACTCCGTTGGCTTCGCTTACCTTTCCTGCCAATAATCTGGTAACAACCTTGGGAAGCGCCTGTTTAGCCATTACAAAACTAACTTCTCTGGTTATTCCCGAAGGTGTAACCTCCTTTGGAGAAGGTGTTCTTTATGGAAATGCTACCCTGCAAACGCTTGAATTGCCTGCAAGCCTTACAACAATAGGAGGTACTGCTTTAAGTGGCTGCACGGGATTACAATCCATCAAGGTGCATTCCACTTTTCCGGTTAATTTGTCGTCGGCAACAGGTGTTTTCGATGGTATCAATAAAACCACCTGTATCCTGTATGTGCCCGCAGGGTCGAAAGCCGATTATCAGGCTGCCGATGGATGGAAGGACTTTACAAATATCGTGGAGTTTACTACAACAGGCATAGAGAATGTACAGAAGAACAACGCCTCGCTTGCTATTGCCGGCAATCCTGTACAAGGCAACGAAGCCAAATTGACCTTTGCCGAAGCAGGCGAAGGAGCTGTTGTCCGTGTCAGCGACCTGTCGGGTAAAACGCTGATAAAGCAAGTTGTTGCCACTGGTAGCACTACTGCCACATTGTCTGTTACCAGCCTGTCCAAAGGTGTTTATCTGGTGAATTATACAGATAATACAGGGAAACGGGGAATAGTGAAAATGGTGAAATAAAGAAGACCAGCCCCCTAAATCCCCCACTGGGGGACTTAAGAACGAAACCTAACTGGTTTGCGGAACGGATAAAAGACGCTGACAGGCCTTGCTCCCAACTCTGACAACGGTTGCAAACCCTGTCAGCAGTTGAAGAATAAAACCAATTATCAATTTATTATCAATTTATTTTAAACAAACAATTATCAACAGCACTTTCCAAAAGTCCCCCTTGTGGGGGATTTAGGGGGGTCATTAAACAAATAAAAAAAATGAAAAAGCTATTCTTTCTTTCAATTCTTTTGTGCTTCTTCCTGTCGATGCAGGCACAAACAACATCTGTAAACATTAGTGCCGGCGGATTGTCTGCTGCCCTGTCAAGCCAGACGAACGTTACCAACCTAATAGTGACAGGTACTGTGGATGCACGCGATTTTCTGGCTATTCAGAAGTTGAACACTACCTTAGTAACCCTTGATTTAAGCGGTATCACAAAAATTGAGGCATATTCCGGTACTGGAGGTTCCGACATTTACAACTCGGTTACAACTTATCCAGCCGACCAGATTCCTTATAAGGCCTTATATTATTTAAATGGTGCGCTTACCACGGTTGTGTTGCCTACCGGTGGAGTTATCGACTCCATCGGCGCTCAGGCATTTGCTTCTTGCAGCAAGTTGACGTCCATCAACATTCCCAATGGGGTAAGTAGCATTGGCGATAATGCATTTTTATCTACCGGCTTAACGTCTATCACCTTGCCCAATAGTGTTACAACCCTAGGAATCGGCGTATTCAAATCATCTCCCCTTGCACAAGTTAGTTTGTCCAATCAATTGACGAGCATACCTAAAAGTACGTTTGAGGGCACAAAGCTAAGTTCGGTCATCATACCGGAGTTGGTTACTTCAATCGGGAATTTTGCTTTTAAGAACGTCAGTACCCTAACGCAAATCACCCTGCCTTCGGGCTTGCTTTGGTTAAGTGGAAGTATGACTTTTTATGGAACGGCAATAAAGTCCCTTATCCTTCCTGCCAACACACAAATTATTGGCGGAACATTGGGCGATGGAACCTTTCAGAATACGGCTATCACCTCTTTTGCAATCCCTTCTAATGTAACGACAATAGGCAATTCCACCTTTAAAACCTCAAAACTTGCCTCGCTTATCTTTCCGTCCAATAACCATGTATCATCTCTTGGGGGGTTCTGTTTATCCAATACCAAACTGACATCGTTGGTTATCCCCGAAAATGTAACTACTATTTGTATAGGTGCTCTTTCAGAAACTACCACTCTAAAAACTCTTGAATTGCCCGCAAGCCTTACAGAAATACAAAGTAGCGCTTTCAACGGATGTACGGCATTGACGTCCATCAAGGTACACAATGCTGTTCCGGTTGATTTGTCGTCGTTCCCGGATGTTTTCACCGGCATCGATAAAAGCAAGTGTATCCTGTATGTGCCCGCAGGTACCACAGCAGCTTATCAGGCTGCCTCCAGTTGGAAGGACTTTACGAATATTCAAGAGTTAAATACAACAGTAAATATCACTGCCGGCGGGCTATCTGCTGCCCTGTCAAGCCAGACGAACGTTACCAACCTGGTAGTGACAGGTACTGTGGATGCAAGCGATTTTAAAACTATTCAAAGTTTGAGTTCGACCTTAGTAACCTTGGATTTAAGCGGTGTAACAAAAATTGCTGCCTATTCTGGTCAGGGAGGTTCCGACCCTGACAACAAAGTTACTGTTTATCCTGTTGACCAAATTCCATACCGTGCCTTATATCAGGTAGGTGCGCTTACCACTGTTGTATTGCCTACAAATGCAAGCATCGCTTCTATTGGCGCTGAAGCGTTTAAAAATTGCAGACAATTAATATCTGTCAATATTCCTGATGGTATAAGCTCCATTGGCGATGCTGCATTCTCGAATACCGGATTCAACACTTTTACATTGCCCGACAATGTTACTACGTTGGGGATTGGAGTTTTTCAGAATTCATCAAGCCTTACTCAAGTTACGTTACCGAGTAATTTGTCCGAAATTCCGGCATCGACTTTTCAAAACAGTGCACTAAGCTCTATCACTATTCCTGTATCGGTTACCAGTATTGGCAATTTAGCATTTTATGGAACTAAGATAACAACAATAACTTTACCTTCCGGACTGCAATGGTTGGGAGGATATCGCACATTTTATAGTTGTTTCAATTTAACTGCCATCAATAATATCCCTGCCGGTATGCAAATCATTGATGGAGATATGCTTGAGACATTTGCAAATACACAAATCACTTCTTTTACTATTCCGTCTAATGTCACTACAATAGATGTATCAGCATTTGAGAGTGCCCCTCTGACTTCGCTTACCTTTCCGACTAATAGTTTGATCACATCCATATTGGATTATAGTTTGTCCGGTGCACAACTGACATCGTTGGTTATTCCCGAAAAAGTAACTACTCTTGGAGAAGGTGTTCTTTATGGAGCCAGTGCTATGAAATCGCTTGAATTGCCCACAAGCCTTACAGCAATAGCAGCTGATGCTTTCCACAACTGTACGGGATTGACATCCATCAAGGTGCACAATCCTAAGCCGGTTGATTTGTCAAAAATGTCAGGAGTTTTCGATGGTATCGATAAAACCAACTGTATCCTGTATGTACCCGCAGGTACCAAAGCCGATTATCAGGCTGCCGATGGTTGGAAGGACTTTACGAATATACAAGAGTTTGGTACTACCGGCATTGAAAAATTACAGAACACGAACGCCTCGCTCTCAATCGCCGGCAATCCCGTGCAAGGCAGCGAAGCCATATTGACCTTTGCTCAAGCCGGTGAAGGAGCTGTTCTCCGCGTCTGCAACTTGTCAGGCAAAACGGTGCTACAATATGCAGTTGCCACCGGTAGCACCACCGCTAACCTGTCCGTAGTTAATCTGTCAAAAGGTGTTTATCTGGTGAGCTATACTGACAACACCGGCAAACGTGGGTTGGTGAAGATGATTAAATAAATTAACATACCCAGTTTTCCAAACTTAAGACAGTTGGAAAAGATTTAAGGCGAAACCCTGACGAGATGACTTTGAGTCTATCTTGTCAGGGTTTTATAAATGTTCATACAAAAAGCTTTTCGCCGAATCGTTTATATCTGTTTAAATGAAGAAACCCTAAAAACTGGATCGTTTTTAGGATTTCCTCATTTAACTATTTCTGTCATTTATTCAATCCCAACAACAGTAACAATAAAAGAATCACTTCGCGTTGAAGTTTTGTATTTTCTCCGGCTTGTTGTAATATAGTTAAATGATTTCGGAGTGTATTTATCGTTTTGTTATAATTACTACGTACCACTTTCTCACTCACATTTAATTGCTGAGCGGCCTCTTTCACCGAGAAGTTCTTTTCCCACAACAAATCAAAAATCTCACGCGTCAGATCGGGAAGGCTGCCAATCACTTCATTGATTAAATGATGTAATTCCGTTGTTTCAAGTTCTTCGAACACATGAGTATAGCTAAGGGATGCTGTCATTTCTTCCAGTTTTGATTCGTTCCCCAACAGTTGGGCTCCGGCTGATTTGATATAGTCTAGCATACGATACGAAAAATAACGTAGCAAATAATCTTTAGCCACCCCATCTTCATTTATTTTAATAACTGAAGGGTTTGTCCAGATAACAATCCAGAAATTTTGAGCAATATCCTCGGTCAGGTCTTTATTCCCTGTACGTTTCAACGCCCACATTTGAAGCAAGCGAGCATACCTTTCGTAGAAAACCATAAATGCCTTACGATCCTTCCTCTTTATTGCTTCTAATAATTCTTTATCTAAATCTGCCATGGTTGCATAAATAACATGAGTTCGAGAAATATAAGCATCTGAAAATTAAGTAAATAGAGATGTCCTTTTGTGTGTTTTGTATTGACAAATATAACAAAAGAGTACCGCTATGTTTACCGATGACAAAGTTACAGAAATTTATTGTCTTGTAGATGATTTTTGCAAATTATTTAATGATCAGATGAAAAAATATATGATTTCTGATGATAATAAGCCGCGAAAGCGAAAGAAAGTGTACGGGCATAATTATCGTGGACACCACCCTGTTGAGAGTGTGCCGTAACCAGAGAATACAGATATATAAAGTGTTCAAAGGGTATCTTTCCTCACTATTCATTCTTTTCTATGCATTTGTTTTTCGGGTTAAACAGAAATCAAGAGAGAGAGCATAAATAGGTAATAGAACCAAAGAATTAAGAAAAATGCAATCTGGGAATACTACGCAATGTGGGCGAAAAGTATGTATTAGACGAAGCATATAACGACCAGAGTCTTGATGGTGATGATTTCTGTACGGATGATGCCGTGAGACTTTTAAAAGAAGCTATGGCAGATGAAAGTATCACATGCCAAGATAAATTAGATATTTCTGAGAACCTAAAAGAAATCAGTGAATTAGAGGCATATAACGATTATGGTTTGTGCGATTTCAGTGATTTGATTGGGAGAAAAAGAAATTAGAAATATATGAATTCAAGCACGACACCACAAATATCATAGAACAATGTCGTAAACTCTTTATTAGAGAAGGGAACAGTATTTCATATTATTATAAACTTAAAAAACTTATCCATCCTACAAAATGGACAACATTTCTTATGAAGTTAATAACGCATAAGGACTTCGGAAAAGACGCATGTAGTAACTTGTCACAAATATATTTTGAAGAAAAACGTTACACCGAGTTGTTCAATACCCTCAACAAAGCTAATACCAGCTTACTCAGTGCATTGGAGAAATACGCAGCATGTCTCACAGAAGACCAGCAAATCATTCTTATAAACAAAATAGAAAAGGCTCTTGTATCATTTGCAGAGCATCAGATGGGACGTAATTATTATAAAAATCTAGCCAATCGCCTGAATATCCTAAAAGGATGTTGTGCCGTGGGTAAAGCATCCGCGGACAGATTGGTATCACAATTCAGGATGAACTACCGCAACAGACCGGCGATGCTTGACGAACTACGTGTTTTTTAGGTATTGATAAAGTTATCCTAATAACTCCATTTCACAATATGTATATTCTTATCATATCAAAAAAAGCTGGAGTGAAACATATACTCCGTTGCTTTAATTATCACAACCATTACTACTGGGAGATAACTCCCAAAAACATACAATAAACAAATCCTGGCAAATCTCCTGATGTATAATTTCTAAAATGAATAAAAAGAAGAATTTATTTGTTATGAGACAAAGTTATACAACTTTTTTGAAACACCAACGATATTTCTGTTATATTTTTATTATTGAATAAGGTTCCCTTCCGATGAATGCTCATATAGACTGATTGACAGTGTGTTAAGGTTGTGCAAAACAAATATCAGGGAAATGTCAGGGAAATGTCAGTTTGTTTTTTCCTCCATCCTTGATATAGTTTCTACCTTTGCGCTTCAATTCAAAATCAGGCATCAATGAAACGAATAATCATTTTATCAGTTCTCTTAGGTACTACACTCTCATCCTTTGCTCAGGATGTGGAGAAGGAGGTCAGTCTTCAAGAAGTAGAAGTGAAAGCAGCAAGAGTTGTCGACAAGGTAGATGGCCAGTTTATTTTTCCATCAGAGGAACAGAAGGCTCACTCATCATCCGGATACAGTATCTTGCAGAAGCTATCCCTACCCAATATCCGTGTAGACGAGATTGCCCACAGTATCTCTGCCATTGACAATCGTGGTAGTGTGCAATTGCGCATCAACGGTATTGAGGTTCAGAAAGCAGAAATGCTCTCACTCGACCCCAAGAGTATCAGCAAAATTGATTTCATTAACAATCCCGGTGTGCGCTATGGAGAAGGCATTGCATACGTCATCAATATCATAACATGTAGGGTAAACAGCGGTTATATCGTAGGCACAGATCTCACCCAGTCGCTTACGGCAAAGAATGGCGATGACATGATATTCGGAAAGTGGAACACCGGCAAGAGTGAGATTTCGTTGAGTTATGACTTTGGCTACAATGATGACAAAGGCAATCGCATGAAGGAATCGGCTGACTACCATCTAAATGACGGTTCGGTATATACCATACAGAGAAATGATTTCGCATCTCGGAGCAGATACTTCGGCAACAATGTGAAGTTGACCTATAATCTGGCTGATTCCACAAACTATGTGTTTCAGGCAACTCTGAGTGGTGATTTTATGAATACTCCCGGAGATTATAACTACAAGAATATTCTTGATGGTACCAATCGGTATATCGCAACAGATAAACAACACAGTCTTAGCAGCACTCCCGTTCTAGACCTTTACTACTTCCGTCAGTTGACACCAAAACAATCCATCACACTCAATGCAGTGGGCACTTACATCAATACCGATGCATTTAATTATTACGATGAGAGAGCACCCTATCAATATCATGTGAATGGAAGAACCTACTCAGCAATCACTGAGGCAATCTATGAAGACAGACTCAAGCCTTTCACCTTTTCTGCAGGTGTCAACTATAAATATAAGTACACGCGCAATGAATATACAGGTGATACTCAGTCGCACGATACGATGCGAAACAATAATCTTTATGTCTTCTCAGAAATAAAAGGGAACCTAAGTAAGTTACGCTATGCCGTCGGGATGGGAGTAAGCTATCTCAATTATCACCAGCAAGAGCATGAGTACAATTATTCGTTATTCAGAGCAAAGGTTTCATTGGCATACAACATGACCAACGAACTCCAACTTAGTTATTCTTCCCAGATGTACGATGCCGCCTCTAGGATTGCCATGATTAGTGACGTCACCATTCGAACAAATAGCATGGAGTCGACAGTGGGAAGCCCTGACCTCAAGCCAAATAGAGATATTGAGCATACCCTTAAGATGTCTTATAACAAAGGACGTTGGCAATCATTTATTCAGTGTTACTACAAATCGTGCAATCATCCCAATATGGCTGCGTATGAACGAACTGCTGACAATCAGTTCATCTATACCCAACGTAATCAGAAAGAGATTGACGTACTTCATATAATGGCATACGCCAATTATTGGCTCATTCCCGAGAAACTAAGCATTGCCACTGACGGAGGGTTATTCCGTTGTTTTAATTTCGGAGATGACTACACACATTGCTATACCTCATATTTCTGCACAGGAAGTATCAATGCCTACCTCGGCCACTTTACACTCGCAGGTCACGCTGACAACGGCTCACGTTTCCTTGAAGGAGAGGGGAAAGGCTACAATGGTTCGTGCATCTCCCTGCAAGGGTCTTATCAATACAAGAATTGGCAGTTCTCCCTCACATGGTCGCAACCATTCTCCGGGAATTATAAAATGTACGAGTCTGAAGTGCTCAATCATAATCTGCACAAGATTACCACCCTTTACAGCAGTAGCAACTGCAACCTCGTCAGTTTGAATATCACATGGCGACTGAGCAAAGGCCGTAAATACCAAGGTGTTGATAAAAAAATCAATCTGAAAGATAATGAAACAGGCATTATCAAATGATAGGAATTTTGATCATAAAGATCTTGTTCCCTCACATTATTAATAAGTGCAGCCACCACCTTCACTCACGAGCAGAAGGTCTTCACCTGCTTGGAACCGACTTTAGGAAGTTTGCCCTCGAGGATGTACCGATGTGCAACCAATAATAAAACATTAAAAATTCTTATATGGAAATATTGGCATAATACAAAAAAATAAATATCTTTGCACTCATAATTAAAACCCTTTTTATTTATGATAACGAATACGGAAATAGAAGATGTATTTCGTCTTAATGACGAACATGAAATTTATGAATTTTGCAAGGCCTATGCTATGAAGACTCCTATCATCATCTTCTTCCATCAATGATACGACAACTAGAATTTATTTTAAATTTATAATTATGGGAAAATTAACAGATGAAATAATAAGAGAGTTTGTGAGTCAATATGGAGACAACTTCAACTCTATCGATGAAATAAACAGCAAGATGCAGCAGTTTATGACTCAAAGTAACAACGCTGGACGTGATGATTTTGAAGGATATTCACCTGTTCAGATGAGTGATATTCTTTATTCTACTTTTTCTACTGGTAATATAGTTCGATTTAAAGAATGCTCTTCTGATGTCTACAATGAATGCCCTCTCTTTCGCCAAATAAAATATGTGATATCTGTATTGCAACGAGATGGTAAAATCAAATTGACCACAAAGGGTGCGTTACCCTTAAAACTTGTGAAAGAAGTGTATCCGCTTGGAGCATTAGATAATTTGGTGGAAATCGGACTTACCAAAATATATAAAGAGGCTGATACTATTGCAACTCGACTCACACACCTTATCATGAAGCAGATGAAAATAGTAAAAGAGACACATGGGGAAATGACAATTGTTAAGGGACGAACAAAGATGCTTGAAGACGACCATGCTTTAATGAAGTCAATGCTCTATGTAATGACAAACTTATTTAACTTTGCGTATTTTGATCTGATGAAAGAGCATTTAGGTGTTGTCGGTATAAGTTATTCGATAGTTTTACTTCATAAATATGGTGATAAAAAGAGAGACGCTACCTTCTACTCTACTAAATATTTTAAAGCATTATTTCCTGGAGAGGATGATCATCATGTATATTGGATAAGAGTGTTCGATAGATGTTTACGTCAGCTGGGACTTATTACATACAAAGAACGAGTGTTTGATGAATCTCCTTATATTCAAAAAACAGATTTATTTGATAAACTAATTACAGTGGCAGCTCCCAAAGGTAAGTAATTTATTCTTCCCTCACATCATTAATAGGTGCAGCCACGACTTTCACTCCCGAGCAGAAGGTCTTCACCTGCTTAGAACCGACTTTGGGCAGTTTGCCTTCAGGGATGAAGTTGCAGTGTATCGCCTTCACGTGCTCAGCCACCTTAAAATCATCGGGATTGCTGACTGACTCACTCTCTAGCGACAGTTTGAAACGGCCGAAACCGTCAAGGATTATATTCTGACCGTCACCCAGATACTGTTCCATCACCTGCATAAGGGCTGCGAGAACTCCCTGCACATCGCTGACGGTGACCGAATTACTGGCACTGATGATTTGTGCCAAGTCTAATGTGTGCAGTTCACCCATCGTCACAGCCTTGGCATAATAACGACCTTCACTCTTCCCCTTCATATTGCTCTTTGTGAGCCTATAATATATTGCCATTTATGAATGTTTTTAATTGTATTGATGTGCAAAGATACTAATAATATCAATTCGGCACAAATAAATATGAATTTATTTTAAGTTTAGTCCCTATCAGATAAAATACAAGACTTCAAAGAAACTATTTCTACAGAAATAAATTAATTTTTTGGTTCAATCTCACCTTTTTACATTTAAAGTTCTATTAATTAGATATTTAACTGGGTGAGATTAGGGTGAGATTGAGGTGAGATTAAAATAGATATAAGCCCGTTTTCATTTGATTAGGCATTCATTTCGGAGAGATAAGCCATTGAATTATGAAAGCTATTTTCCCGCTCTATCTTTTAAGTTAAAAGTATCTTACTTTTAAGTTGAAAGACATCATCTTTTAACTTAAAAGATAGAGCAAGAGTATAGCGATTGAAATCGTATTGATATCTTTTTACATTTAAATAGATGATCCATTCATCTTTACCAGATACAATGTAACACCGTGCGTGCTACGTCGTTGAGTGAAACCGATAGATGTCATTTGACGGCCAAGCTGTTGCATCATGCCGACATCATCCCTCAGATTATGGTAACGGCTACGGAGAGTCGACATGATATCCGACAACGGCAGCCACTTACCGTTCTTCTCATCATTGGTGACAATAAAGAAGGAGGTAACCATTGTCTTCAGACCATCCTCAAGTTGGAATGCTTCGTTCTGTTTCATGATCACTGCGGTCTCGGCATCATCAAACCAATAGCTTGCACCTCCGTTGATCTCACTCACAGCCTGCGCATAAAGCTGGTCATGATCAATGGGAGAACGGAAGTCGATAGCCCCTTGCACCAGAATACAGATAAAACGACGACTGCCAGTAGGGTCACTAAGAGGCGACGTGTTATTCGTTGTACCGATGAACGAAGCATAACGGCGGAGCTCTTCGATAGCCATACCATAAGGACGGCGTGTCTTTACCTCGGATTTCTGAAGGAGATATTTCAGGATAGCCTGCCGACGGGCACTGAGTTGATCGAACTCATCGATGTTGATCAGTGCAAAACGAGTAAGAGCCAGATCGGCCGACTGCTCATTCTTGAAGTCGATACGATCATAATAATAACTGTCGAGTTTCGGAGGAAGGAGACGGCGGCAGAACGACGACTTTCCGCAGCCCTGCGAACCAATGAGTAGCGGCGTGTAAGCGTTGCCGTGCAACAGGTCCTTCCCCATCCAGTGGGCCACCGTCGACAACATCCACACATGGAAGTTCTTTGCCCAGTCGGTATTATCAGTAGGAATGCGTGCAGCAAGAGCCTCAATACGGTCTACCCCATCCCACTCCGGCAGACGGTCCAGATAGTCGTTGATAGGGTCATAGTCCTCTATCTTGTCAGAATCGATATACCGGCGCACATCCTTATCCCACGATTTCAGTCCCTCCAGCAACGCATCCTGGGTCATCGAGTTGATGACATACTGGGTAAGGTTGCAGAAAGGCTGTTCACGCCCATCGCGCGGCCGGTATTCCACTACTCCCGCAAGCACATTGCGGCGCATCTCGTAACGTTCTTCCATAAACGCCTGCGTCTTAAGCGTAAGCAATATCTCGGGGGTGAGGTGACGGAAAGGCTTGCGGGCAATGATATCTTTCTCATAAGCATTGTTAAACACCATGCGGACGAACTTTGCATCGCGACCCAGGTCAGGATGCCTAAGAGTGCGGTAGATACACATTTCCTTGGGCAGTCCGTCATCATGACAATAGCGGGCAAGCAAATGAAGAGCATCATCAAGGCCCTGCTCCTGAGGCTTATCGAGGTTGGCTTCAATGACCTGACAGAGATAGTCCTCGAATTGAAACCGCTGTGTCTGCAACAGGTCGTAGCCCGGAAGCAGACGCTGGTCATCCTTTGTCAACTGACGTCTTTGGTGAATAGGAACTTTAGGTTGCTGTTCGGTGACAAAGAACTCCTCGGCATTCGGATTAAAGTAAATATGTGGGTCGGCACTTATCTTACAGCCTCCCTCAAGTGAGGGAATGCGAAGATCTATATTTGTATCAAATTGAGTCGCATAGTATTTCGAGGCTGTGGTGTAAGCCGACTTCAATAAAATATGTATCTCGTCGGCAGTCATCTCTATCGAAGGTTTCTGGCTTCTGGCACTGCATACAATCTTGACCGAACGGCCCGAAGCTCCCATGAAAGCTACCATTGTATGAGGGAGCTGTGCGGCAAGGTCGCGCAGGTATTCAGCCTCCTGATAACCGGCAAGGTTGTTCACCTCGACAAGAAACAGCGGGTTTGCAGCCATCATCTCCACCATCCCCTCATGATTACGGTATTCGGCAGAGAAGCATACCGACGGTATGGCCTCCACATCAAGCGGACGTGAAATCTGCTCTCCGTTACGTTTCATCATCCTGCTCTTGCTCAATATGATATAATCCCGGCGCAGACATGCCACCTCATCGGCATATTTGGCTATACGGATCATCTCCACTAACTCCATCAATTCTATGCAGCGCAAAGTCGTTTGGCTGCCTTTCTTTTTTCCAACTGTTATCTTCATGATATTGTCTTTCTTTTGCTTATGCAAAAGTACAAATTTTTGAGCATAAAAACAAACAGAAATAACCGAATATCACAGGAATCTCTTCGTCTTATTTTCAATCTCACCCTAATCTCACCCTAATCTCACCTCCCAATAATCATGTTTTCAGTGTATTAGGTATAAAAAGGTGAGATTGAAAGAAAAAATAAAAATATTTCTGTGAAAATTATTGAAATGTTAAAATTCGGATAAATACTCAATAAATCGAACACAATACTATTTGTCGGTTGCACTACAACATGTATTTTTGGACGTTTTTCGCTACAAATTCAGAGATCTCGAAAGAAATAGCAAAAGATTGCATAGAAAAAGATATTTTTTTTCTTTTTCTATGTAATATTTCGCTATCTTCGCGCCATAATTCTATATATAAAAAGGTTATGGACATAGATCGCGAACTGGAACAACTTGGAAATGTACCCTTCGGAGCAGACGTTCTGAAGTCGATGATGCAAGGAACAAAGGCTCCTGATAAGAAGCTAACCTATCTTGAGAATCAAGGGAAAATTATCCGACTCAAGAAGGGAATGTATGTCGTAGCACCGGATAAGAGCCGCAAGGAAATTTCTACTTCCCTTGTTGCCAACCATCTATATGGGCCATCCTACGTCTCGTGCCACACGGCTCTGAGATACTGGGGACTGATTCCGGAGCGTGTATACGCCATCCAGTCAATGACAATTAAACGCTCCAGCACGTTTCTGAATTCCATCGGCCGGTTCGAATACATCCACGCCAGTGAGGATTATTACCCCATCGGCATCCGCATCATACCCGAGAACGGTATCACTTATCTGATTGCATCGCCCGAGAAAGCCCTATGCGACCTGATAGTCACTACCTCCTATCTCAATCTGCGATACAAGCAGGAAATCATTCAATATCTCGAAGAAGACATTCGCCTGGATATGGATGAGTTTGCAAAGATGGATGCATCTGTTTTCAACACATGTGCCGGCGTTAGCAAAAAACATGTCATGATCAACAATCTAGTCAATTTATTAAAATGAACGATATTTTCGAAAGGATGCTCACTGAGCACCATAGTAATTTTGACGAACACCATCGCAACGCTCTTTATGAAGTAACCCAGCAGATAGCCCTGTCTGGCCTTTATCGCGGTGGATTCTTTGATAAAGCAGCCTTCTATGGAGGCACTTGCCTGAGAATTATCCATGGACTCAACCGATATTCCGAAGACATGGACTTCTCTCTTCTCAATAAGGACGAGAGTTTCAGTATAGAGGACTATTTCCCAGCCATCATCACCGAGTTCAAGGCTCTTGGCCGCGATATAACTATCACTAAGAAGGACAAGAGAAACTTTGGAAAGGTAGAGTCGGCATTCCTCAAAGATACTACTGAGGTTTACGACCTCTCATTTCAGACTGAAAAAAGCCTGAAGATAAAGATTGAGGTAGATACCATGCCACCACTTAAATTCGAGACGGAGCAAAAACTTCTTCTTCAGCCATTTGCCTTCATGGTGCGATGCTTCACTCTGCCCGACCTATTTGCCGGCAAGATGCACGCTCTTGTTTTCCGCAACTGGAAGAACCGCATCAAAGGTCGAGACTGGTATGATTTCGACTGGTATATACGCAATGGCGTAGAACTCGATTTCTCTCACCTTCACGAGCGTATCCGTGAATTCAACGGTGCAGACATGAGTTACGAGCAGTTCATTATACTCTTAAAAGAAAAGCTATCCACGGCAAACATCGACCTCGTTAAAGCAGACGTTGGAACTTTTATTCTTGACCACAGAGAATTGGAAATATGGTCAAACGACTACTTCCTGATGCTTGCAGATAAGATAAAAGTTAAGAAATAAACTCGAAAAGAACGAACACCATGCTGAGTGGTTATTTCCAAAATGGAAATAACCACTTCTTTAGTCAACTCTCCTTCTTCAAAAGTAGGATTTAGATGTTTGCTTATGGCTGGCACACCCACACCAAAAAAGTGGAGACTATCATTGAAAGATTGCTAGTCAATTTTATATAGAACCTTAATTCCGCGACCGTTTAGATAATTTTTTATTTTATATGTTATTATCTTATTTTGAATGCGATTCTAACTTGTTTACAAAAAATCGTACAAAATACAAAGACAAATCAATGATAATAAGTATAAAATCCCCCACCCATGTAATGGGGAAACCTCATATTGGCATTGCCATCCCTGTTTTCGATGTGAACCGGCAAACCGTTGATTGTCGAGGCCCCAGGTCCATAACCTTTGAAATGCTTGTATGTGCGTCTGGAATCAAACTTTTCCGTTTCGATGAACTGGTGATCGAAGTCTACAGTGTATTCGGTATCCTTTTCCAGCTGACCGATTGCAAGCAGGAGTTTGACCATCAAGTCATTCAGCTTTAAAGCAGGGTTGAAAGAATAGCTGTTGCCCCTGTCCGATATGTATTCAATATTCGCTCTTATTCCCTTGAGGATGGTGTCAGAACTCGGAATACGGGTGAACGGTCTCTTTGACAAATCCTCTTTCAGGTAAGCGTTGATGTCCTCTATGCTATTGCCACCACATAGATATATTGTGAATAATGAGCGGAATATCTCACTATCTGATAGCCGTAATATTTGCAGCGCATTCCCAGTTCGCTGTCTATTTTTCGACACAGAATCTTATCAAATTCATCCATTACGTAAAAAATTCCACCAAAAGGTGTGATGGATTCAGATTATATTGCTACCTTTGTGTTCATGGCAGAGTTCGTTTATTTGGTTTTTTGCGACACTAAGGTAAGTGAATTTTCTGACATGTGCAAATTCTGGGGAACTTATTGTTTCCCAGAATATTACAAAAATATCTAATTATAAAGTTGCGGAATTAAGGTAATATTTAAATTATGGATTTTAAGATAAGTACAAAATACATCATCGTTCAGACGATTATACTATTGTTGGGCTATTTTTTTGTGCTAGTATTAGTATATTTTTGTTTTAAACTAAATGACATGAAATCGTTTGTCATTTCTTCAGGAATAGCCATGTTCATATTGTATTATTTACTTGTGATACGGATGAAAATAAAAATAGCTGACAATTGTTTAATCTATAAAGAAGAAAAAACCACATTTAGTGATATGATAAGTTTGAGTAAAATTAGTAGCGTAAAAATAAAAAACGGTATCTTTTATTCATTTGTTGTTATCCATACAAAAGATGGCTATCATGTATCTTTATATCCAGCGGAACCTGAAAAGTTCGCGAATATTGTCAACGATAGGCTGAACCACGAATAAAGAAAAAGGAATATTGAATTTCTTAAATACAACATTGGGATTGTCAAGTGCTACATTATAATAGAATAGGAAGTCTAAAAGCTAAAAATGCAGAGTTGAAGAAACTTTACCATGCTTAATAATCAGTTTGAGGGCTGTATCCATCGCTTGATCCTGTGGTACGGCATAATCCGGCAACGTGCCATGTATATCTTTCTCATCAGCTCCGTATTGCCAGAATCGCTTGAATGAGATGGTGCATAATAAACCTGACACTGGCAGTTTATAACTGAGAATGTCCCCGAAACATACATTCATTCCACCAGATTCTTCTCCAATCACTGTTCCCATGCCGAATTGTTTAAAGGCCCACGCAAATGAACCAGCAGAAGAGAATGTATGATGACTGATCAGGAGATATACCTTGCCTTCATAATGACCTTCTGCTACAGAAAATGGAGCGATGAGATTTTTCTCTTTTTCGGAATCATAAAAGTACCATCCTGAAGCGAGCTGATTATTGTTCATTAACCGTTGTGTTGTCGGTGTGACTCGTACTAAGGATTTGCCCATTTGCTTGAAAGGCTGACGAGAAATATAACGAAAGAGGACATCTCCAACTTGGGAATCTCCTCCACCATTGTTTCGCAAATCAATAATAAGATTTTTTATACCTTTCTCGCGCAAGGATGTAAACATAGAATCGGCAAACACTTTCATTCGATTTGGGTCATTGAAATTTCTGAAATCCATGATTGCGGTATTTTCCTTTTCCAAAATTTTAAACGAATAATCTGACGAAGACATTTCCTGTTCTTCTTTTGGTACCCGGTTCTTAAGTTCTCCCCATGTTGCGGGCAATAAGGTAGTCTTAAGCGTATTCTTACTACCTTTCAAACGATATGTCACCTCATAACGGTCAGTAGCGTAAAGCATCTCAAACAAAGCAGGAAAATCATTGTTGATACGTTCTATACGAAAAAAATCACGCTCTCCACTCGCGTAATCCATCATCGTCTCTATCATTTTCTTACTACTCAACTGATTGATGGAAATTACTTCTGCATCTTGAGGTATTGCGTTATCGATACAAGTTCTGACACGGAGCGTATAATCAGGCATCGCCTTGACAAACAAAGGTAATCGCCGATAAGTTGAAGTAAACAAGTCATTATACGGGAATCGAAGCATGGTGTGACCATCACCTATTTTTGTCACCAATGGTGCTACCATCTGAAACAATCTAACACTACTCACAGAATCGGGAAGATGCTTCTTCACTTGGTCTATTGCAGGAAATAACTCATCCTGTTTGCAAACAGAAAACAAATTTGGATGAACCTCGCCGAGAGTATAAAATAATGCGTCAATATCAAATTGCGCTTGTGCTTTGGATAGTTGCCCATTCATCGAGCGTTTCAATATCTCCTGCGATGGTTCTTCTAATGGATTTGTTGATTCCCATTGGATTCGAGTTAAAGCAGAGTCACCGTTGTTAGTGACTACGACAAAGTCGTAAATATCCATTTTATGAATATCGAACGTGATGGAATCAATGTTACTTCGGAATGTCACTTTTTTTGCAGATGTTTTAAAGATGTCCGGATGAGCGGAAAGGTCGATAAGCCAGGCTCCCGATTGCTGTCGCCCGTCTGCAATGATATGAAGTTCATTTCCGTTTGTTTTGAGCACGGGAAGTCGTCTGTTTACTACTTTATCTTTTATGTTTTGCGCAGAGAGAACGTTTACCATACAAATAAAACACAACGCAAATACCCATTTGAAGAAAAGATTTGTTTTCATTTTGTTTTTTTAATTCTATGAATAAGCAAAGTTATACATTTATTTTCTCACTTCAAAAGATTTTCTGTATTTCTTAGACAAATAGATTACTATTGATGTGTACATAAAATAGCAGTTTTATGTACACGTACTATATATCATGTACACGAATTTCAGGTTTTATGTACATGAAAAATGCATCAGATAAATAAAACAGTACATATATTATTCTTTATCACAATTATTTTGTTATAACAGATAATTTATGTACCATTTGCGGAATGGATGAAATTAATAAAATAAGTACGAAATCAGCCAGTGAAGTAGTTGCGGCTTTAGGAAAACGATTCAAAGAGTACCGCATTGCATCGAGACTTACCCAAAAAGAAGTTTCGGAGAAATCAGGAGTGAGTGTACTAACCATCAGAAGATTTGAATTGGGTTACTCATTCAATATCACGATGGGTAATTTCATCTCTCTGCTAAAGGCCATAGATTTCACCGATGGTATTGCAGATATCATGCCGGAAATCCCTGTATCACCTTATGCCATGGCCAAATTGGAACAACATAAACCTAAAAGAGTGAAACATGGAAAACAATCTTAAAATAATGAATCATGGCATATCGCCCCCGCTTATGACATGACATTCTCATGTTTTAATCCCGACAATCATTTTGATCCGTCCCATTATTTAAAAGCCAATGGGAAATCAATGAATATTAATCGTGAAGATTTTTTGATTTTTGGAAGAAGAAACGATATTCGCAATCCGGAAGAAATAATCCGGAAGACTGTGAATGCAGTATTGGAATTCAGAAACGTATCAGGAAAATATAGCGTGGATAATTACTGGATTGACAAGATAGAATTTGAAGCAATTTGATCCAAAGTCTTTAAATTTAGCACTCTATTTTAGAGTGTGTATTGATATAGCTGAACAAGGATGTGGTAGTTCGGTAATTCCGAACTACCACTCAACATAGAAATAATATTACTAAGCCTTACAGAAGAGCACATATAAGGCCAATTATTCTTATATGACAAACAAGGAACGATTCTGCATACGTTCATTCCATCATTTCCTCGTCATACGAAGCTGAATGTTATCGAGTAATAGAGCTGTAGGATAGATGAAAGAACATGGGGTGAAATTCCTTTCTTGAGTCAAGTATTCCTCTTTTGAAACTGCAATCAAATTTGCATTTTTTGAAAGGTATTGATAGTCACATTTGAGTATTTGCTCTTCCAGAGTTGTTGTATTTACTCTGATAAGAGTCTCTTCACTTTCGTCATCATATTTTCTAAGTATATATGCATACTTCTGACCAGCCTTTTTGGCCATCTCGACAAATCTTGATCTGATTGATTTCTGTTTATCTACCTCTGACGATGTAACCCGAATGACTCCCAGGAAAACAGTCGTCACACCTCTGCTGATTCGTTCATTACCTGTAGAATGAGAATTGTCGCCATAAGTCAGTCTTCCACTTAATTTGTTCTTAAGAATGCCATGGTCAACAAGTATCATTGCCTTAGGCTTTTGGCCATCCATGTCAAACTCTTCAAATCCCCATAATTTTCGGCCATTATAGGAAGGAACGCCAGACAATTGACTGACACAAAGCCGCTTGTCCAAAACGGAATCGCCAATGTTAGTCTTCAAACCATTTCGTGAATCAACCAAACATTGGTTTAGATTTCTAAAGAGTAATCCTTTCACAGGTTCTCCTTCCAACAAGACAAGACCATCATAAGTAATTGGAGCATCAACTGTTAGTGTCTGCGCGATATCTTTATAAGATTCTATAGTTTCTTTCAATTTCTTGCAGAATTCTCTTTTTGCCAAAGAAGCATCAGCATCAAGGAGTTCAACTTTGATTACCCTATGTTCATATATTCCATCTACAGTTTTCATATCTACATGGCCATAAATACTCAAATAAGCCTGTCGCTTGAAGATTTTCTGACCTTCAGAGGTTACTCTATAATCATCGTACATGACTTGGTCCACCCAAACTGACGGATTCTTGAATTCATCGTATTTTTCCATTTCTATTGACAACTCGCATGATATATCCCGAAGTTCTTCTTTATTCAAAATATGTAATTTTCTTCCAGAAATACAATCTATCGGAGGGAACTCCTTCAATCTCGGTGAATCCACAGATTTTTCATTCTTCTTGGAGTGAGAACTTAACATTTTCTCATAAGCAGTTAATACTTTGTCTCTCATAATATGTCGCAAGACATAATAATCACATTTAATTGGTAAAGAGAAGCCAAAGTTGAACGGAGTGCCCTGAACCTCAGACACATTCTGCTTTTCACCGGAATACAACCTAATATTACCGATTGAACTTTTTTTTGCTACTGAATCTAAACACAACCCATTGGAATAATTAAAACTTTCGTGAGTTTCGCTATCAACAATGAAATCTGCAAAACGAAGAGGGGCTTCCTCACTCTTCACATTAGTCTTCACAACCAACATTTCATCTTCAAGCGCTTTTATAATGGTTTTAGGCTCGCTTTCAAACTGTAAATTGGGAATAGTCGGCATAGTCGGTAATATTTTCGATTTTGCTTGAGAGTCACTAGATATATGCCATTTCATATTTTTCACTAACATCTTCGGAGCAATCAATGAAACGGGAATAATTCCGGATTTTGCCATACAGGTACCATTATTTACTTCGCACTCTATCCCCATGGCAGTTATTGCATTCCAAATAGCCTCTGGTGAGGATATAAGCATATCTCCACTGACAAGTTCGTCCGGACGTCCGTCAGCATAAACTTTGAATGCATATTCAACCGTAATCATAAATTCAGCCTTTGAATCTGGAGTGGCCAAGAGCTGAAGCGGATGAGCCTTAACTTCTCCACCACTTGAAATGCTTGGAATATAATATCCAAACTCCTTATTTTGTTCTCTAATTTCATTCAAGAGCATTTCGCGAAGTCTTTTATCAGTCACAGGAGTGGATGATTTGACAAATAAATTTGCCTGGCGAGCTACAGCTTCATTTAAAATATTTCCTCGTCCATGTCCATTGCTTAGGCTTCCTTCAAAGAAAGCTCTCCGACTAGTAAGCAAAGATCTAAGAATACCATCTTTAACACATTCAACCTTCTGTGAAGGCACACCCTCATCGTCGTATTGATAATGACCAACCAATGGTACTCCTGCATATTCTGTAACAGTTGGATCGTCATAAATTTGAACAAAATATGGAAAAATCTGTTTATTCATTTTTTGAGACATCGTAGCTATGTCACCAGATTCTGAAGCTTCAAGTTTGTGTCCAATGATCTCATGTATGATCACCCCCGAAGCAATTGAGCCAAATAGTACAGGTCCTTCATAAGAATCCACGCGTGGTGCGGAGTACATTTTCTGAAGACGGGACAAGAGATTCTCTGCAGTTTCTTTCAACTCAGTCTTTGATGGAAGATCTTCTAGACTCTTGGCAAAAAAATCTTTTTCCAAAGGTAATTTCTCACCCCAAGATGTCACAATCTGTGATGCTATCGACAAAACATAAGAAGGATTGTTTTTAACAATTTCACCCCCATCAGAACTAACAAAATAGCGGCGTTCCATCTTACATTTCAGTTTTATCGTAGCATTGATCTGATAATCAGAAGAACGAAAAACCGCACATACCTCATTTAGTATATTTTCCCACTCGTCCATATCAACATCACTCTGAGATAAAGCATTTTCATCATATCGACCTGGTGTCGGAGTAGAATAAAAACGAACGTCTTCTAAATTTGAGATACCATCCTTGTCATTCGAAAATACTTTTGGTGCTTTTGACATGCCGGCATACACCGCTTGAAGTTTGTCAGAAACGGCCACACGAAGTTGGTCAATATCTCCATAAAAAAGTTCATCTGAAGCAAATGAGTTGTCTAAAAGAAATCTACCAACCAATGGCTTATAATATTTTGATTGAGGTGTGCCAATTTTCACATTGACAGAATACTGACGGAAACTATCATGATCCTTATGCATAGTAGCCCCCAACGAACTCTCAATATTGATAGTTTGCACATCACAAACATTCACTCCAACAAAATTTACAGGAAGATTGCCAGAACGAAATTGATTATAATGAGAGTCTACCTCTTCATGGAGCATTGGCAGAATAGAATCTTCATCCGCCTGATTATTAGCATACAACGGCTGCGCGAATAGAATAATAAGCCCTCCAATGACTAATCTGATAGAAATAGATACTCTTTCATGAAACCAGTTAAAATTCATAATCTCGTTTTCTTTAATAAATTTATTTTTTGTTTTTCCTTATCATTGTTTTGCATACGCCCAAATACGCCCCTTTTGACGACCCTAGACTCTAAAGCAAAAATACTATCTCGATAGCAGAATGTCAACATTATAAATAATGATCATCTGTAATCAAAACTTTAAAATTAATTTGAATATTTCTTTCTGACAACAAGAAGAGTTGCTAAGTCCGCTTGAAGCAGATTGTAAGAATAAGCATTCTCTGTACTAAAAAACATTCCCAGTTTTTTTGGTAACAATATCTTACAACTTCCTTTCTCGTCTAAAAATTGTTTTTTCTTATTTAGCATCATAAAATTATTTGAATATTTGCCACAAAATTAATAAAAATTTGTGAGTGCGTATCTTTAATCTCTTAATATTTAACTTTACACTCATTTTTTTAAAGATTTGATCCGATTTTTTTTATCTAGCAACCAATACATAATAGGGTTCCTTTTGGACATATATAACTTAAATAATCCCACTTTTTTTCTTTACGAACGGATTTTTCGGAAAAAATCGTGTAAATTTGCACCGAAGAAAAAGGATACAATAAATTAATTTTTTATATTCGCAATTATGGCAGCAGGAAAGTGGTTAGGCGGTTTCATTGGATTTATGGCAGGAGGGCCTCTGGGTGCTCTGGCCGGATTAGTACTAGGCTCGATATTCGATGTGCTCACCGAAAAACAAACGGACGGGACAAACAGTATAAACTCTTCACAACAGCAATCGCTTAACGGTCAACGCAATAGTTTCCTGTTCTCCCTGCTCGTTCTGGCATCGTATATTATCAAGGCCGACGGCAAAATCATGCACAGTGAAATGGATCTGGTAAGGAATTTTCTACGAACGAACTTTGGCGAGGCTTCCGTGAAAGAGGGTGAGGACATTCTGACAAGACTCTTTCAGGAGCAGGACCGAATGAACAGTACAAATCCGTATGCCTTTAAGAACACGATCAGACAGTGCTGCGCCCAGATAGCCATGAACATGGGACAGAGCGAACGGTTGCAGTTGCTCAACTTCCTCGTCATGATAGCCCAGTCCGACGGGGTGGTAAGCACTGAAGAGGTGGCTGCCCTGAAAGAAGTAGCTCTCTATCTGGGACTATCCAATGCGGAAATAGATTCTATGCTCAATCTTAAGGGTGACAGCATTGAAGATGCTTATAAGGTGCTGGAAGTTTCACCCAATGCTACCGACGATGAGGTACGGAAAGCCTATCGACGAATGGCTCTGAAACATCATCCCGACCGTGTGGCTACACTCGGTGAGGATGTTCGCAATGCCGCTCAGAAGAAATTCCAGGAGATTAATACTGCAAAGGAAAAAATTTACAAGGCAAGGGGTATATAAAAATGAAACAAAGATTACTTTTAATCATATCTGTGGCCCTCGCCTTACAGTCAGTTTACGCACAGGCTCCTGACGGATATTATAGTAACGCAGACGGAAAATGCGGACAGACACTGAGATCGGCTCTCGAAAGTATTATATCAAAACACACCGAACGTTCGTACGCCAACCTATGGGAAGATTTCAAAAGCACTGACGCAAAAAGCAACGGTAAGGTGTGTGATATCTACTCGAACAGTACCAACTATACTTTTGGTACCGACCAGATAGGCGGTAGTGGTTATAATTCTGAAGGTGACGGATATAACCGTGAACACTCTTTTCCAAACAGTTGGTTTAATAAGGAGTACCCTATGTACACAGACCTTTATCACATGTATCCCGCAGACGGATATGTTAACAACAGACGCAGCAACTACCCTTTCGGCGAAGTGGGAACCGTGACATATACATCTAATAACAAATTCAGCAAACTAGGTAAAGCCTCCAACGCCGGCTACACAGGAACTGTATTTGAACCGGCTGACGAATACAAGGGCGACCTTGCACGTTCATATTTCTATATGGTGACATGCTATGACTCAAAGGTTAGCACATGGAGCAGCGATATGCTATCCAACGGAGACTTGTCAAACTGGGCTGTCAGTTTATTGCTTAAATGGAGTGAGAACGACCCGGTGAGCAACAAGGAACGTAACCGCATAGAGGCCGTTTATAAGATACAAGGTAACCGTAACCCGTTTATCGACTGCCCCGGACTGGAAGAATATATATGGGGAAGCAAAAAAACAACTGGCGTGAATATCAACACTCTTACCGGTATCATCAACGTGCCGACCGACGGGAGCTTAAGATACCACATCAGCACAACATCCGGTGAGTTGAAAGTAGAAGCCTACAACGATCATACGCCCATAGCCATCTATGATATCGCCGGGCGCGTCATCGTCAAAGCATCTATCAACAGGGGTGAACACGACTACCAGCTTGAGAAAGGACTGTATATCGTGGGCAAGGAAAAAATTATGATCAAATAATCCATTGAGATAAAAACAGACGATACCAAATATTACGACAACCAGCATTGTTAAACTAAGTAAAAATGTATTGTTCCCAGATTATTATCGCTATTTTTGCTGTAATAAATACAATACGGTGAAATGGTATCAAAAACAAAACACAATAAGTCCAACCTACATTTTGACACAAGATATGTTGTTTTAATGATACTCATGGTGCTGTCAACATTCAGTACCGGAATCCTAAATGTGAATGCAAACTCAATAAGTACCGACACCATTCGCATATTTGGCAACAATAATTTTCCTCCCTACGAATTTACCGACAAAAAAGGACAGCCTGCAGGCTTCGACGTTGACGTGATGAGGGCCTTGCTGGACAGAAAAGGAATACCTTATAAGATTACCCTTCTAAAACCGGCTGAAGTCCAGAGGATGTACAAAGAAGGTAAGGCAGACATCATACTGGGGATGTTTAAATACAAAGGAAGTGAAAATTCGACAATATCAAATATCGATGATGCTTTGATGGAGATCAGACGCGACGGGACATATCAAAAATTATACGAAAAATGGTTTAGCCGTTATGACGAAAACAGGATAACTAAAATAACACTAATCTGTATTTCAGTAATACTTCTGCTGACGCTAATATTCCTCGTATTTCTAAGAATACTCAGGACAAATGTCACAAAGGCAAAAAAGGAATTGAGCGATCAGAACAGACGCCTGGCACTAGCTATTCATGCTGGAGACATCAAAGTTTTCAGATACGACGTGGGAAAAGGAATGTTCTACAATGTGCAATGGGACAGTATACCCGCTGAAGGACGAAGCATGAAAGAAGTGTTGAACACAATCCATCCTGCCGACCGACAGGTGTTTATCGACTCCTTTGACAAACTTGTGCGTGATGAAGATTGCCACAAACGGATATCTCTTCGTACTCATGTGGATAACTACAGAGAATGGAGATATATAGAAAAAGAATTTTCCACTCTCAAGGATGATAATGGAAAGATTACTACCATCATCGGGACACAACGCGATATCACCGAAAGACACAAGATGAAAGTGCAACTACAGGAAAGTATCAGCAAGATGCAATGTGCCATTGCTTCGTCAAATCTCACATTATGGGAATTCAGTTCTGAAGAAATGGTTTTCAAAAGCCGCAACGACAAGATGTACAAAGTTAAGGGAGTTGTGACTGAAAACATCTTTGAACTAGAAAAAAAAATTCATCCTGACGATAAAGACAAGGCGATAGCATGTATCCACGTAATGGCAGAAGGAAAGAAGGAAAATCATTCCATTGACCTGAGGATGTGGTATGAAACTGACAATGAGTGGCATTTCTGTTCAGCTTCAGCCACACCTTTCGAGACCGACGATGAAGGAAAAGTAACCCGTTATGTTGGCTCACTTCATGACAACACTCAGATAATCAAACTTAACGAAGACCTAAGAGTATTCTCGGAGAAACTGAACTACACACTCTTGGCAAGTGGTATCAGGATGTGGGAATACGACATCAATTCACACCTTTTTATATTCAAGTCGGCTCTGAACTCCACATTGGAGACTATGAATGTGAATGATTGTATTAAACAAGTGGACAAACCGCAACAAGCCCATGCCAAGGAACTTATCGAGAAAATGGACAATAAATGTCTGGATGCCAGCAGTATCCAATTAAAAATCGTCAATTCATTACATGATAATAAAACGCATTATTATATATTCGATATACTTCCTCTACGAGACAAAAAGAACAATATCGTATCATACTTCGGACTGGAACGCGACGTCACGGGACTTATACAGATTCAAATTAAACTGGAAGAAGAGAAACAAAAAGCTCAGACTGCCGACAAACTAAAATCAGCTTTTCTCGCCAATATGAGTCATGAGATACGAACACCATTGAATGCAATCGTAGGTTTTTCCCAACTGCTTTGCGACACAGATAGCGAATATGACAAAAAAGAAATTGTCGACATTATCATCAAGAATAATGATACTCTTCTGCGACTGATAGATGGTATTCTCGAACAGTCAAAAATAGAAGCTGGAGTTATTGACTTCAAGAATACGCAGTTCGACATGTCAGATAATTTCAATAGGATTACATTATCGTTGCAACAACAATGTACCAATCCCGAAGTGGAGTTTATAAGCAGTAACCCTTACAAAAAATGTATCGTGATATGTGACAGCAACCGACTCAACCAGATTATCATCAATCTTACGGCAAATGCCATTAAGAACACAGATACGGGTCACATCAGAGTGGGATACAGATGTGAGGACAATGGGCTTAAAATATTTGTTGAAGATACAGGCCCCGGCATCCCCGAAGAAGACAAGGCTCGTATCTTCAAACGTTTCGAGAAGTTGAATGACTTCATACAAGGCACCGGCCTCGGACTCCCTATCTGTAAAGGTATAATCGATGCCTACGGCGGAAAGATCGGTGTGGAATCAGTATCAGAAAATGGTTCCACATTCTGGGCATGGATTCCCTGCGAAATTACAGAGATCGAAGAGCTTTAAATAAGCGAAAAGATCAAAACAGTACGGCTATTATTTGATAGCCATCTTTGTCTTAACGGTCTTAAATCCTTCGGCAGATGTGGTGAGAGTAATCTTACTCGGATGCTGACCGGCACGAAGTATTACGGTGGCTGTACCGTTGAAGAGCTGGCGGGTGTTGCCAACGGTCATCTCATTGGATGTGATATCACCGTTAATGACACCAACGATACGGGCTTCTCCGTCGACAGAGAATGTAAGCTCATTGTCGGCATCGGGTACCTGACGGCCTTTGCTGTCGACAGCAAAGACGTTTATATGCTGAAGATCCAGGCCATCGGCTTTCCATGTCTCTACATCCGGAATAACCTTTAAAGCAACAGCCTTACCCGTGGTCTCTATCTTATGACGCGCTACGATCTTACCGTCAGTTCTTGCCACAGCCTCAATATATCCCGGTTCATAACTGATACCATCCCATTTGATCTTATCACGTACTTTGGGATCATTCACTTCGTTCTTCTTAATACCCAGACTCTTACCGTTGACAAACAGTTCCACTTCGTCAGCATTCGTATATGTGTAAAGCGAAAGCGTTGTACCGGCTGTTCTGTTCCAGTTTTGAGACATTTGACTTGTACCTACATTGATTCCGTTCCAGTTTTTCTTTCCTCCATCTTTATCGATAATTCCAATATGCACGGTAGGTTCGTTAGGTTTGAACATGCTCTTTAATAAGTAAGCAATAGGCTTTGGTTGCAGGGATATGTCGAAGGCTCCATTCATCCAACCCTTAGCAGGCCAGCCCTGAGATTCTCCGAGATAGTCAATCATCCCCCAGTAAGCGAGACCGATAACCTTATCAAGATTCATCTCAAAGAAATTCGGTCCCATCATCGCCGTATTAGCTTCGCTCTGATAGAAGACCATATTAGGAAAACGGCGACCGTCACCGGGAAAATACATATATCTGTAATTATATGCTGCCACATCTGTAATCATAGCCAACGGAGCAGGAAGAGAATCGGTCAACTGGTTACGCCCGCGCGGATGCATGGCCACAGTAACAGGACGTGTCGTATCGTAACGATGCAGCAGTTCCCGCTGGAGTTTGTACGGAGTGACACCCCAGTCGCCGTAAGGGAGATTCCAATACGTCTGGAGTTCATTGCCGAGACTCCACATCACTACCGAAGGATGGTTTCGGTCGCGCTTCACAAACTCTGGCACATCATACTGCCATAAGTTGACCCACTCCTCACGACCACCGGTATACTGAGTGAGCCATTTATCATAAAGTTCGTCAACGACAAGGAACCCATATTGATCACACAACGCCAGGAAATCCTTGCTATAAGGATTATGCGACGTACGCACATGATTAAAACCAAACGATTTGAGCAATTGTAGACGTTTTTCGATGGCCCGTGGATAAGCAGCAGCACCTAACGCGCCGAGGGTATGATGATTGGCGATACCTTTGAGCAGAACCTTTTTCCCATTGAGTTTAAGACCGAACTCAGGTGAAAACTCAATAGAACGGATACCGAAATTCTCGCTTACACGGTCAGCAATAGTCCCATCGGGACGATACAGTGTAAGTTCGGCCTTATATAAATAAGGAGACTCGCAACTCCAAAGTGACGGATTACTGATGGTCAATGAATCAACGGGGTATTCGCGGATCATCTGTTTACGGTTGAAAGCGAGACTGTTATCTTTATCATAAACAATTTTCCCTGCATTATCATATATCTTGGTGTTTACCTTAAAATCTTTAGTTTTTATGTCACAAGCCATCTCTGCCTGAATCTTAACGGTAGCCTCATTATCACTCACTTTCGGAGTAGTGATATACAGACTGTTACGTGTGAAATACTGTTGAGGATCCGTGATGATGAGATGAACATCGCGGAAGAGTCCGCCACCCGTGTACCATCGTGAGTTCTGCGGTTCACGTGTATCTGCTTTCACTGCAATCACATTCTTCTCACCATATTTCAGAAGTTTTGTGATATCGATATCGAAACCTACGTAGCCATAATCGGTGCCGCCAATACGCTGACCATTAAGATAGACATCGCCTACAAGCATGATACCCTCGAAATCGAGTATCACACGTTTACCTTTTATACTGGCATCAGGAGTAATCACCTTACGATACCATCCTATATTCATATCCTTGAAGGCACGGGCACTCAGACGGCTCACCACATTACTAGCCTCATCCTTGCCATTGACATTTTCACCAGCCACAGGTTCTACCCACGGCTGCTCTATTTGGAAATCATGAGGCACATCAACAGTACGCCAACTGCTGTCATCAAAGTCTGCGGCCTCTGCACCGGTGATATCTCCTAAATGGAATCTCCATCCGAAATCGAGATTCTCCACGCTACGGAGGTCGCTTGTCTGAGCAAAGGAAACTGCGGCACAAAGTACCGAAAACAAGAACAGAAGAGTTTTTTTCATGATTGATAGTTATTAATGTTCATCGACAAATACCACACCCGTCATTGATGATGACGGACAAGTAATGGTTACAAAGGTAATGTTTGCATGTGGAAAACAACTTCGATTTTTGCTAAATAAGATTTGATATTTAGTGTTATCAAGAAAAAAGTAAAAATAAAAGTGCAAATAAGCAAAGAAACCTTCACTTATTTGCACGGGGACAATAAACAATTGTGCACTCAGACAGAAACTATTATTATTTTGTACGCAATTTTGAATAAAGGTCATCGATAATCCCGTCTGCCAATCCCAGCATCGGCACGTAGATGCGCTTGGATTTCATAGCATCAGCCAGTATCATGAATATCTCTGCGGCAGGAACGATAACATCAGCACGCTCACGACGCAGTGAATATGCCTTGATACGCTCTTCCACGGTCAGTAGCTTTAATAAATTGTATGTATCGGTGAGTGATTTAATCGTAAAAGAGGAATTTTTCTTGTCTTTGTTAGTTGCCAATTTATACAGTTTGTTGATGTTTCCACCCGATCCGATGATATTGATGGAGTCGTATTTCTCCGTGATACCTGAGATGATGGTTTTCATCTCGTCCATGGCAAACACGTTTGTTTCCTGACTTTCCTCGTTCAGCAATCGCAGCGTGCCCACGCTGAAAGATTTTTCGTAAATAATCTGTCCTTGGCTGACGATGATTACTTCTGTGCTTCCGCCACCCACATCTACGTAGGCATAGGTGTCGAAATTTTTTTCAAAGCCCTCAATACGTTTTTCGTATACGATGTTCGCCTCTTCTTCACCGCTGATAACCTCTATTTTCATTCCCGTCTCTTGTTCAACGGTTTTCACGACTTTCTTCATGTTTTTGGCTTCGCGCATGGCTGATGTGGCGCACACTCGGTATTTGCTCACGCCATAAGTGCGCATCAGCTGTTTGAAGGATTTCATCATGTGAACCATGATGAGGAGTTTCTCATCACTTATCTTGCCTATTTTAAAGACATCACTACCCAGTCGTAATGGTATTCGGAGAAAGAGTTCTTTATAAAACGACACAGGTGTCTCCGATTCCTGTTTTATTTCTGTACTTTTGATGAGCAACCGGGCGGCATTAGAACCGATATCCACTGCTGCAATGACTAATTTATCCATTATTTTTCTTATTTAAATTATTATTTTCTTCTTGATAATATCGATATAGTTCTTCTTGTGAACGGAAAGTATTTTCAATTTCATTCTCAGGAAGATAGAATCTGTTATCTCCGTTGCCGTCGACGATGCGTCCTTGCATGGTGTCACGCAGTCCGTAGTCGATAATACGCAGGAGTTGTTTTTGTATTTCGGGATTATAAACAGGCGTCATCACCTCGATGCGGTTGTTGAGGTTGCGTGACATCCAGTCGGCAGAGCCCATATAATAACGTTCATCTCCGTTGTTGCAGAAGATAAGAACACGCGAATGTTCCAGATATCTGTCGATGATACCATGGATATGCATGTTATCAGCGATTTTATCATCTATTTTAATGGAGCAGTTACCTCTTAACACCATATCTATCTTTACCCCTGCAGCTGCGGCTATATACAGTTTTCTGACCATTTCCGGGTCGGTAATGCTGTTAATTTTTATTTTGATATATGCCTGTCTGCCCATGTGGCAGTTCTTTATCTCCGTGTCAATCATCTCAATGAATTGTTTGCGCATGAAGTTTGGAGAGACGAGCAGTTCATTGAATTTAGTAGGTTTGAACGGGGTTCGGATGAACGAGAAAACATTCTCGATATCCTTGACGATGGGTTTGTAGGCGGTAAACAGCAGACAGTCGGTGTATACTTGTGCATTTCCCTCATGAAAGTTACCTGTGCCAATGCACGCGATGTTGCCGCCAGACATTTCTACAAGGGTAATCTTGGAATGTATCTTCAGGCCTTCTACACCGAAAATAACTTCGATACCGGCATCCTTCATCTTTTTGCTCCAATAGATGTTGTTTGCCTCGTCAAAACGCGCCAGAAGTTCAATAACAACGACCACTTTCTTCTTGTTTATGGCAGCAGCTATCAGCGTATCCACCACCTTTGAATGTTTTGCCAGCCGGTAGAGTGTTATCTTGATGCCCGTGACTGTGGGCTGGAGTGCCGCTTCACGCAGAAAACGCAGATAGGCATCGAAGGAATAATAGGGAACATGCAAAAACCTGTCTTTTTCGCGGATGAGCTGCAGCACGCTTTGACTGCCGCTAAAGTCGGGTTGCAGCACAGGTTCCCATCTTGGATATTTCAAGTCATTGCGACCGCAGTCGGGAAATGACATCAGGTCTTTGTGGTTTGGGTATCTGTCACCAGACATGATGCTATCCATCTTCCCCACTTTCAGTTTTTTGATAATCTTTTTCAGCAGTTCCTTCGGCATGGCTTCGTCATAACCGATACGCAGAGGTTCACCGCTTTTTCTGCTGCGCACACCTTTTTGTACCTTCTGCATCTTGCTCACGTCGAGATCGTTGTCCAGTTCCATCTCGGCATCCTTGGTGAACTTGAAGGCAAAGGACTTGAAGTCACTGTAAGGTGTACCAGCAAAAATCCATGGCAAGCAGAATCTAATGACATCGTCTATATACATCAGGCAGCAGTTGCCGTTATCATCTGGCAGGCGGAAAAAACGTCCGAAGTCTATCGACGGTATCTTGATGACAGCATAATTATGTTTGACGGTGTTATTGCCTTTTCTTGGCTGTAACATCATCACCGCCAGATAGATAGAATCATCGGCTTCGCTCTCCATCTGATTGACATTCTGTAACCATACCGGTTGTATGTTACCGCTCAACATACTGATATACAGTTTTGAAATGGCCTGCTTCTGCTGGTCGTTGACATGCGTGTCATCCACAATCAATATGCCTTTTTTTGTCAATTCTTTCTTTACATCTGCCACAGCTTTCACGTATTCCTTGGAATATTCGCCATTGAGCTTGTTGATTTGCTTCAGTGTGTGCGTAGAGCGGACAGCTTCATCATGAATGGCTTTGCTGTTTGATTCAGGGATATGTCCCAACGTGGCAATTCGGACACGGAAAAATTCATCCAGATTATTTGAATAGATACCTAGAAAAAACAGTCGTTCAAGTAGTGGAACATTGTCACGTTGCGCTTCCTGCAGGATACGGTGATTGAAAAACATCCACGATATGTCTCGCTCGACGCTGGGAATTTTATTATTCTTTATATATTTCATTCTAAATGTTTATGATCATTCCTTTGCGTATAGTATGTATGCCTTCTCTTGTCTATGCTTCTTTTCTCAACGTAAAGATGAACTCAAGTCCACCACCGACATTACGTTTTGCAGAGATCGTGCCTCCGTGCATGATGATTGCATTCTTGACTATAGCAAGACCAAGACCTGTGCCACCAAGTTTACGGCTTCTTCCCTTATCCACACGATAGAATCGTTCGAAAATACGGGACAGATGTTGGTCGCCAACGCCAATGCCATTATCAGCAAAACTAAAATAATAGAAGTCATCATCTGTGCGGAACATTCTGATAGATATCTCTTTTCCTTCACCGGCATAGGCTATGGCATTGTCGGTGAGATTACGGAAGATAGAATATATCAGAGAACGGTCACCGGACACGATAAGATTCTCTGGCAAGAAGTCTTTTACGTTCATGTTATGGCTATCGAGAGCAAGCGCCACATCCTTCAAGATATCACTGACCAGCACAGAAATATTCACAGACTCAGGATTAGCCGCACTTTGCCTATTGTCCATCATATTCAGTGTGGATATGTCCTGCAGGAGATGACTCAGACGGTCGCTCTGCGCATAACATCTTTCCATAAAATGTTGACGTTTCTCTTTGTCAAGACTGTCGCCCCGCTCTATGATTGTCTCTATATATCCGCGAATGCTACTCACGGGAGTCTTCAGTTCATGTGCTATATTCTGAGTGAGCTGATGCTTGAGTCTTGTCTGTTCTTCCATCTGAGTAATATCATTGATAGATACCTCAAAACTGTGATCGAAGAATATCACACAAGTTATCAACAGGACACGACCCTCCTTCTCGATAGTTATCGAAGTACTCGGTTCGCTACCTATAAATGAACGGTTGGTATATTGTTCAAGGAATGTGAGCAGCAATGAGAATTCCTTCACACTGAGTATCTCTTCATCTTTGGAAAGAAGATTATCTGAGACGATATTACCATATTGATTGAAGAGGATGTTAGACATAATCAGTTGTCGATTCGCATCAAAAACAGCCAGTCCCTCACGCGATATGCGTAAGTGGGTGAGAAGATTCTCCTTCTGAGATATTGAAGAGCGCAACCTGTGGATGACGAACACAAAAATAAAGATCAAGACGACAGTGATGAGGACAGCAAACCAAATATACTGACGGTCTGTACGCAATGAATGTGTCAGTTCCGTATTGTATGGTAAGGCACTACGTACCACTATCGGCAATGGGGGACTATATGTAGCAGAATAAAAATACGGCGTTTTGAAAGTCTTAGACATACGACGGACATCGAAACCCGTACCCAGCCCCAAGGCTTGACGAACTTCGACACGATTGAGATGATTCTCGTATATTCGCAAATCACCATTGAATGAATCATATATGACTTTCCCTTCTGTATTGATGAGTGTAAGTCGCAGTCCGCTCTTATTCTGACGACTCACCAACCGACTAAGCATAGCGTTCTGCTGCTTATTCGGTACAGTGATGCTATCGTCTTGAAGGATATAATACACCTCCTGATTAAAATCCTGCAGTTGTGATTGTAACAAGTCAACACGAAACGACTGTTCACGACTGTGCTGATAGAGCACAAAACATCCTGCAAACAAAAGGAACAGGATGATGATTGTATAAAAGAGCTTATAGCTGCGACTACGTTTTTTCATTGCTGTCTTATCCAAATTTACCTACAAGATACTCACGTGTACGTTGGTCTGAAGCATGATCGAACATCTTTTTCGTATCATCATACTCTACCAATTCACCTAGATACATAAACATTGAATAAGCTGAGATACGCTTAGCCTGACTCATGTTATGTGTGACAATCATAATAGTAACCTCCTTCTTCAGATCTTTCATCAGTTCCTCTATATGATTAGTGGCAATTGGGTCAAGAGCCGATGTCGGTTCGTCCATAAGTAGCAGTTCCGGTTTGAGAGCTAATGCTCGTGCAATACAGAGTCTCTGCTGCTGACCGCCTGAAAGGAATGTACCACGCTTATTCAGTGAGTCTTTCACCTCATCCCAAAGACTAACACTGCGGAGATTTTTCTCGATAATCTCATTCTTACGCGACTTAGATACACGAATACCGTTAAGGGTATATCCAGCCATCACATTTTCGGAAATGCTCATCGTAGGGAAAGGGTTTGGACGCTGGAATACCATTCCAATATTACGGCGCACTTGTATGGGGTCCATTGTGAGGATATCATGCTGGCTAAGCAATATTTCACCGCTAACCATAATACCTTTATAAAGCTCATGCATACGATTGACAGCTCTTAAAAGTGTACTTTTTCCGCAGCCAGACGGTCCCATGATGGCAGTTATCTCATTTTTTTTAATGTTGCCGTTGACATGCTTTACTGCCATCACATCTTTGGTGTACGACACACATAAATCTTTAATCTCTAATATCGGATTATTTATATTTTCCATTTTTTTGCGAAATATTTTGCTGTTAAGTTAAGGAATAAAACGAAGATGAGCAGAAATAACGATGCACTCCACACGAGGTTCTGCATATTCGGGTCGTTAAAGAACTCCCAGATAAGGAGCGGAACAGCCGACATCGGGCGACGCACATCCCACTGTATGATGGAACAGCCAAGGGCTGTAAACATCAGCGGAGCTGTCTCGCCTATCACACGTGACACGGCTAGGAGCACACCGGTGAACACACCACCGAAAGCAGACGGCAGAAGCACCCTGAGAATCACTCGCGGATAGCTGCCTCCAAGAGCTAGTCCGGCCTCCTTCAGACTGATGGGCAACATCTTAAGTGTTTCTTCAGTGGAACGGATGATGAGCGGAAGCATCATAATAAACAATGCCACACTACCTGCCAATCCCGAATAACCTCTGGTGGGGACAACCACCCATATATAAACGATAATACCTATGATGATGGAGGGTGTTCCCTGCAACAGGTCAGTCATATAACTGATAATCTGCGCAACACGACTCTCCCTATTTTCAGAAAGATACACTCCACAAAGTATGCCAATTGGCACCGCCACGACCACTGAGATAATCAGCATCAACAGCGTGCCGAGTATACCGTTGGAAATTACTGAAAACGTTGCACCCATCTGACTCCATCCTTCATAAACCACTTTTCCCAAGATGGCGAACAGAGGGACACATGTGAGGGCTGCGAAGATGCATACCGTAGTGTGTATCGAACGACTTTTAAATATCCTGAATTTTATTGAATTACTTTCCATTTTCCAATTCTATTTATTGAACCGAGGCTCTCTTGATAAGCATCTTACCTGCAAGATTAATCAAAGCAGTGATAAAGAATAACAGAAGTCCGATGGCAATTAGCGATGAGAGCTTGAGCCCGTCGGCCTCACCAAACTGATTTGCTATGATGCTCGCCATGGTATTACCAGTGGCGACAATCGACTGCGGCATCTGATTGGTATTTCCTATCAGCATCGTTACTGTCATTGTCTCACCTAACGCGCGTCCTATCGCAAGAATGTATGCCGAAAAAATTCCCGATCCTGCTACTGGAAAGATTACACGACGGATGACTTCTGCACGTGTAGCACCGAGACTATATGCACCCTCCTTTAGATCTGACGGTATCATCTTGATAAACTCGGCACTGAGTGATGCTGCATAAGGGATAATCATGACCGCCAATACCAAAGCGGCTGTGAGTATACCTGAGCCTTGTTCGGATAACCCTAACATAACAACTAACGGACGTAGTACATAAAAACCCCATAGTCCGTAAATTATAGAAGGGATACCTGCTAGTAGGTCGGTGACAGTACCGAGAATAGCAGCCATCTTCGTACCTTTATAATACTCACCATTAAACAGAGCCACCGGCAAAGAAAACGGTAGACAAAAGAGCAGAGCAAGAAAAGTAGTGAGCAGAGTGCCTGTAATGAAAGGCAGCGCACCGTAACTCTCATGCCCCGGAGTATAATTCCACTGATCGGAGAAGATGAACTTGAAGAAGCCAAACTTTGTGAAGGCCAGATTAGCGTCCATCATCAACGACAAGATAATACCTCCGCAGATGAAAGGGATTACCAGAGCGGTAATCCACAATACGATTTTGAATTTATCTTGTTTAAAAGTCATGATCAATTATTTCCTTAATGTCTTGCCATCATAAGTGATAGTCTTCAGATTCTTATAACTCATCTCTATAGCCGACTGTGGAAGAGGTGCATAGTGAAGAGATATTGTACGTGCCTGAGCTTCCTTTCCAAGCATATAATTAAGAAGGTTTACAGTTGCTTCGGCCTGTTGTATGTTTCGGCCAGCGTAACTCTGCTCCTTATATACGATGATCCATGTCAGACATGCTATAGGATAAGCACCTTTAGCATCCGAATTGGTTATCATGATTCGTGTGTCGGCAGGCATATCGCCGGCAGCAGCGGCAGAAATACTCTTGGTATCGGGTTTGACAAACTCGCCCTGCTTGTTCTGAAGTGTAGCATAAGTGATATTCTGTGCAAAAGCATATTCCGAACCTATATAACCTATAGAACCTTCAGTCTGCCCAATAGTTCCGGCCACACCGGGATTACCTTTAGCCGCCTGACCTACAGGGAAATTGACAGATTTTCCACTGCCATATTTAGCTTTCCATTCAGGGCTCACCTTCGACAGATAATCGGTAAATACATTTGTAGTGCCGCTACCGTCGGAACGGTACACCGGTACAATCTTCATATTAGGTAGATTCACACCTGGATTGACAGCTTTCAACCTTGCATCATTCCACATAGTGACCTTACCGGAAAAGATATCAGTAACCAGCGAACCTGAAAGTTTTAAATCTTTAATCCCTTTAATTTTATAGGCCAATACCACGGCACCCATACATGTAGGGATATGAACCACCTCGGGCAATTTTTTCATCTCATCGTCTTTAAGGAAAGCGTCGCTACCTGCAAAATCGACAATCTGGTCAGTCAGGTTACGCACTCCGCCACCAGAACCGATACCTCCATAAGAAACTTTCACACCAGTTTCACGCTGATAAGCTTTGAATGATTCGTTATAATAAGGTAAAGGGAATGTTGCTCCCGCACCGGAAAGTTCTGCTGTCTTCTGTTTGTTACCGCAGCTGCTCAGAGAGAGCAGAGAGACAGCTAATAATGCTACCGATAATACTTTCTTTTTCATCTTCATAATCTTTTATATTACTATTAATGTCTGATTATTTTAATTCACACCGCAAAGGTCGATAATCTTTATTACAGAACGGTTGCTTTGAGATTACGTTAGTTTGATATAAATATTACAAAACTATTACAATAGTTTCGTAATTATTTTGTAACTCCTATATCACTGTAACGTAACCTCAAAGCAACTATTCTGTAATCTCATACCCATACCTTTGCAGCGAGTTTTTAAATAAACCATTTTTAAATTAATTAAAGAACAAAGATGAAAAAGGTATTTATCACATTATTAAGTATGACGATGGTCGGAACAGCCATCGCAGGTACAAACGACACAAGCAATGAGTTTAAAGCTGGGGGCAAACCGATTGCCACCATCTTTACAGATTTCAAGTACAGTATGTACGACAGTAAGCAAAACGCAGCTTTCGAAATCTCAAGAGCTTACTTAGGATATGCCTACGACTTCAGCAAGGATTTTTCTGCAAAAGTTGTTTTCGACATCACAACATCAAATACAGGAACTTATCCTTCGGCTTATTCGGCTTACGTAAAGAATGCTTTTGCTGAATATTCAAATGGAATGGTAAAAGTTGATTTAGGTATGATTGGAACGTCAACATTCAGTTTCTCTGAAAAGACATGGGGTAAGCGTTATCTGATGAAATCGTTTATGGATCAGAATGGATACGGTTCAAGTGCCGACCTCGGTGTTGGATTAACCTTGCAGCTTGACAAAACGTTAAGTATCGACGCTCAGGTTCTCAATGGTGAAGGTTATCAGAAGGTGCAATCAGACAGTGTCGTGAAATTGGCTTTAGGACTTACTTATCAGCCTGTAAAGAATCTATATGTAAGACTGTATACCGATTACATGAAAAAGAACGAGACTCAGAATACATTAGCTGCTATTATTGCTTATAAAGGAAAGAAGTTAACACTTGCAGGCGAGTTCAACTACCAGAAAAACAATAAGATGACCAAGAATCATGACTTGACAGGTCTATCATTCTGGGGTAGTTACGCCATCTGTGATAAGAGTGCGGTATTTGCACGTATGGACAACCTGACTTCGAAGAAGGATTGGAACGGTACCAAAGACGGACAGACATACGTTGCCGGTGTGGAATTCAACCCTGTTAAAGGTATTATGGTAGCACCTAACGTACAGGTTATACACCCTAGTGCAGATGGAACAAAAACCACGACCAACCTAATGGTAAACTGTAGTTATAATTTCTAATAAAAATGATATTTAATATAGATAAAATGATGAAAAGAATTAAATTAGTAGCAGCTGCTGTCATCTCATTGATGGCACTCTGCACAACAACAGTAAGTGCACAGTCCATATCGGGTGCAGGAGCTACATTCCCAGAACCTTTCTATAACGCAGCATTCGTAAAATACGGATCTTTAACTAGCGTGAAGGTTTCTTATGGCGGCATCGGTTCCGGTGGTGGTATCCGCAGTCTGAAAGACCAGATTGTCGACTTCGGTGCTTCAGACGCATTTCTAAGTGATGAAGAGATGAAACAGATGCCGGCACAGGTGGTTCATATCCCTACATGTAGTGGTGCTGTAGTTGTAGCATTCAATCTACCGGGAATAAAATCAATTAAACTGAATACAAGTGCTTTGGTAGACATCTTCGCAGGAAAAATAAGCAACTGGAATGATCCTACTCTGAAGAAACTGAATCCAGGCGTGAAATTTCCTAATCAGAAAATAACAGTGGTATATCGTTCTGACGGTAGCGGCACGACAAACATGTTTACCGATTATCTTACAAAGGTAAGCCCATTCTGGAAATCTAAATACGGTGTAGGTAAAACCATCAACTGGCCTACAGGAATTGCAGCAAAGGGCAACCCTGGTGTGGCAGGCACAATCAATCAGACAGTAGGTGCTATCGGTTATGTTGGATCTGAATATGCTTTCGCACAGCACATCGCTTCGGCAATGATACAAAACCGTTCCGGCAAATACATAAAAGCATCTATAGCATCGACAAGTGCAGCTTGTAATAGTAATATTCCCAGTGATACCCGTGTGATGCTCAACAACTCTCCATCAGCTAACGCCTATCCTATAGCAGGTTTCACCTGGATCCTGATTTATAAGGAACAGAACTACGCAGGTCGTTCTTCGGAACAAGCCACAGCAACACTGAAACTGCTCGACTGGATGATGACAGCTAACGGAGGACAAGCTTTCACATCAAAGACAAATTATGCTCCATTACCTACAGGTATTGCAGCACACTGTAAAAAACTTCTACGTCAGATAACATACAATGGAAAACCTATTTTACGATAGCTCTTTCTAGGTTAACCTTAGTTTAAATAAGTTGTCAAAGGGGATGAAAACTGTGAAGTTAGCATCCCCTTTTATCTGTCTCTCTATTTATTAGGTTAAATAGGAGATATTTTTTTATTTTAAATCGAATCTAATCAACTGTAAAAGTTTGTCTACAGCTTCTTCTTCCGGTATGTTTTTCTCAATACATTCCTTCCTGCGATAAAGACTAACCTTACCACGGGCTGCCCCCACATAACCGTAATCAGCATCTGCCATCTCACCCGGTCCGTTAACAATACAGCCCATAATACCAATCTTTAATCCTTTAAACTCGTTTGTCGCCTCCTTTATTTTTCGGATAGTATCCTGAAGGTCATAAAGTGTACGTCCACAACCAGGGCAACTGATATATTCGGTCTTGACCGTACGAAGACGTGCAGCCTGAAGTATGTCGAAAGCTGTTGCATCGATATCATCATGACTAAGAGAACCATTATTAAAGAGATAGAGACCATCACAAAGGCCATCGAACATCAATGGTCCCATATCGGTAGCAGCCTCAAGCTGGAAGTCACTCTTCTCTTCTTGAGAATGCTGATAATGCTGGAATATGACGACTGGATTAAGAATTCCGTTGCACATAAATTCATGAATGAGTGCACGCTGCTCGCCGAGGCGGTTCTGATGGTTGCTTTGGCTGATAACTACAATCTCAGGATGCTGTTTCAAACATGCAAGATATTCGTCACTGGGTGCACCGAATGGCAGAAAGAGAAACTTTAGTGATGCCTTGACAACCGAGATAAGCGGCAACTGATTGTAGGGGAATGCAGGATAGGTGTTTTCCTCTCCATTATACATATCGGCATCAATGATGTAAGCACATTCCTCACGTTTCTCGGGCAATGCTCTGCCGCAATAGATATAATCAGGCGTAAACTCTGAGGATAACTTTACACCGCCATCCATACGGTCGGCAATAACTACAGGCAGGTTTTCTCCACCTATACTCATCACGGCACGAGTCTTACGACGCTCGGGATGAAGGTAATCGAAACCCTCGTATGCCAACCCTGGTACCAACATGTGACCGGCACGACGACCAATATAATCTACCAAATGACGAGCAACAGGAATCTCATATTCAGGCTCCTCACTCAGAGATACACGGATAGTATCACCGATACCGTCAGCAAGCAATGCGCCAATGCCAACAGCACTCTTGATTCGTCCGTCCTCACCTTCTCCAGCCTCGGTAACACCAAGATGAAGAGGATAAGACATCCCCTCTTGGTCCATTTCGGAAACAAGGAGACGCACCGATTGTACCATAACCACGGTATTACTGGCCTTGATGGAAATGACAACATCATCGAAATGCTCGTGCTTGCAAATTCGCAGAAACTCCATACAACTCTCTACGATACCCACTGGCGTATCACCATAACGACTCATGATACGATCGGACAACGAACCGTGGTTGACACCGATGCGTATGGCTGTATGGTTCTCTTTACAAGTATTAAGAAAAGGGATAAATTGCTCTTCAATTTTCTTGATCTCCTGAGCATAATCATCATCCGTATACTCCAGATGACGAAATGTACGGGCTGCATCAACATAGTTGCCGGGATTGACACGCACTTTCTCGGCATACAAGGCAGCCACCTCGGCTACGTGGGGATTAAAATGAACATCAGCCACAAGCGGAGTATCATAACCGTCACCACGCAACTTCATATTGATATTACGCAGATTCTCAGCTTCACGAACACCCTGAGTAGTGAGACGCACATATTCGCCGCCGGCATTGATAATACGTTCAGCCTGAGCGACACAGCCGTCGGTATCCATTGTCGATGTAGTAGTCATCGACTGTATACGTATAGGGTTATTGCCACCCAACGGTGTAGCACCAATATGAACTACTGAAGATTCACGACGGGAATAATTGAAGAGATCCATGATTTTTATTTCTTGTTTTGAAGGCATTAAAGACATTTATGACTATAAGCCCTTAAATGCCTAATTCGTTTTAAATTTAAATTTAACTTCAGCTAATTCTTTATTTGCCTTCTCTATCTTCTGGCTTAAACCGGATTTATAATCAGCGAATTTATTTGCGAGTTCCTCATCGGCAAGAGCCATAATCTCAACAGCGAGAATTGCTGCATTCAGAGCCCCATTGACTCCGACGGTTGCCACCGGAATGCCGGGAGGCATCTGAATGATGCTGAACATCGCGTCGATTCCGTCAAGCACATTACCCTTGATAGGAACACCGATGACGGGCAATGTGGTGCTGGCAGCAATGACTCCGGGAAGAGCAGCAGCCATGCCAGCTCCTGCAATGATAACCTTAATACCACGCTCCTTAGCACCTTTAGCAAACTGCTCTACAGCATCGGGAGTACGGTGGGCTGAGAGTGCATTCACTTCGAAAGGCACCTGCATCTCATCCAAGAACTTACATGCCTTCTCCATTACAGGCAGATCGCTTGTACTGCCCATGATGATACTAACTAATGGTTTCATATTATTTTTTATTAATTGATTTATACGAATAAAATGCAAGAGAAAGAGACGATGAGCCCAACGAAAAAACCCGCAATGACCTGTTCAAGACTATGCTGACGCAATATAATCCTGCTCGTTCCCACCATTCCGGCTAATAGAATAACAAGACAAAGCCACCAGATGGGATTGAATATAAATAATATTGAGAATGCTATCAATGCCCCGCCCACACCTCCTATGGCGGCGGTATGCGTGGAAATCTTCCACCATATATTTACCAGAGCACATATCACCTGTATGATCAATGCCGCCATCAATATGGATCCCATGAAACGGGGAATATGCATCATGTCCATTAGATAAAAACAGCAACAGTAACAAGCGATTGACAGTATGTAAGGTACCATACGTTTCTCCTTGACACCAAGTTCTATAAGCGACCATCCCTGATATTTACGGTATAGATGAATAAGAAAAGTAGGCATTAACACTGTGAAGAAATAGACCAATGACAAGACAAGCAATTTGTATGACCATGGAAGCAAACTAAGATAGCTAAATACGAATAAAGCTATCAATCCCACAATAGGTAGATAAAATGGGGTGAATATCATGCTCAGTACACGAGCAGTCATAATTATATCTTTCTCTTTCATTTTCTTAGTCTTGCTATAGGAATTCCTAGTTGTTCTCTATATTTTGCGACGGTACGCCGTGCTATCGGCAGTCCGTGTTTGTCCATCTCTGCTTTCAGGGCATCATCGCTGAGCGGATGTTGCTTATCCTCACTATCGATGATGTCCTGAAGAGTAAGCTTTATCTTACGAGTTGACAATTCCTCACCGCTTTCAGTGGTATAACTGTCACTAAAGAAGAACTTAAGCGGAAACATACCCCATCTGGTCTGAGCATATTTACTATTGCTCACACGCGAAACAGTACTAATGTCCACACCGGCCTTATCTGCCACATCTTTAAGAATCATCGGTCGAAGCAAAGCCTCATCCCCTTCTTCGAAAAACTTATGTTGTAGACCTATTATAGCTTTCATCGTAACATACAGAGTCTGGCGACGTTGTTTTACTGCCTCAATAAACCCTTGTGCAGAATCTATTTTCTGTTTAGTATATAGCAGAGCTTCTTTGCTCTGCCTACTCATATTATCCTTGTTATTCTGATATTCGTTTATCGAGTCGGCAAACGACTGAGATATATGCAGTTCTGGCACACTCCCATTGTTAAGACTGAAAGTAACGATTCCATCATCCAGTGTCTCGATAATGAAATCAGGTGTAATCTGCTGTAGATTCTGCCCGAGAGCTTCTCCTAACGACGATCCGGGCTTAGGATTTAATTTACAAAGTTCTTTATTCAGCATCTCTACCTGAATATCGCTGAGCTCCAGTCGCAGTTGAATCTTATCCCAATGTTTGAGTTTGAAATCATCAAACTGGTTTTCGATAACATTCTTCATCAGAGATTTTATACGTGAATCATCGCGGCGGTCAATCTGTAATAAAAGACACTCCTGAAGCGAACGTCCACCAATACCTGCAGGATCGAAGTCCTGTAATATCTTCAGCACCACATCAATCTCCTCTATGGGAGAATCTATATTATGATACACAGCGAGTTCATCACTTATTATCGGCAGACTTTTTCGAAGTAAACCGTCATTGTCAAGTGAACCTATGAGGTATTCCATCACTTCCTTCTGTTGATCAGTAAGTTCATGTTCTGCCATCTGTTCCTTCAACTTATCGTAGAACGACACAGAGTCACCATAAACCATCGTTTCATATCCAGTATCGTCGTCAGATTTTTTATAGCTCTCAAAAACTGGCATTTCATCATCACAGGTCATGTTTGTAAGAGCCTCATCGAGAGCCGAAATTCTTTCATCCCTTTCCTGTTGGATGTCAAAGTCTTCTTCCGAATCTGTAACATCATCATTTCCATCTGAAAACTGATCTTCTGCACCGATATCTTCACCTGTTTCGCCCAATTCGAGAGCAGGATTATCGTCCATCTCAGCATTTATTCTCTGTTCTAGTTCATTAAGAGGAAGCTCTAGCAATCTCACCTGCAACAATTGTTGAGGTGAAAGAGTCTGAGACAATGTCTGCTGCTGAAATTGAGTTTGAACTAACCCTTGGCGCATAGTGAATACGATACTAGAAATTTTCTTGCAAAAGTACTAAAATTAGATTTCTAATTGGTGTATAGAATGTTAAAGTATATTATTAAATGCCCATGGGAGATTGATTTTTATAATTATTTCATCTTTAGAAGCAGGTCAGATAATTATTTCTGATATAGGAATATAATAAAAGCCAATGACGATAAATACCACCACTGGCTTTTTATAATTCTAATACTTAAAAGAGCTTCCACCAAGGAATTCCCTCAACAGTGATGTCGGGGGAAGCTGCCTGAAAGGTATCGGCTTAAAATATTTTAAGAACTTACGCAAACGATATGCCTCAGAATATTCATCACAATTCTCCGGAACAAGTTCCAAAAGCGGTTCTGCCTGCGCCTTGATGACCGCCAACTCAAATATCATCGCGGTATTGAACATGACATCGGCATTCTCCTGATACGGAAATATCCATTTATTTTCGCCCGCACGTACGCTTGGCCAACGGCGTATGGTCTCCTGAGCTGACACTCCGCGGTATTTATAGTCACGAATGATTCGCCGAAGCAAACGATTGTCAGTCGTCGGTATATAATTATGTGTATCTAGTAAGACCGTGGTCAATGCCGATGCATAGACACGAAACTTACGCTGCTCGGGAATCTCGTTTGTCAGTCTGGGGTTAAGGCCATGTATGCCTTCAAGAATAAGAATATTATCCTCGGTCAACTGTAATTTTCTACCGCTTTTCTCGCTTTTTCCGTTTTGGAAATTATATTTTGGCAGTTCCACCTCTTTACCGTTAAGCAAGGAGTTAAGCTGCGAATTGAACAGAGGTAAATCAAGAGCATAGATACTCTCAAAGTCATAATCACCTTCTTCATCCTTCGGAGTGAGGTCGCGGTCAAGAAAATAGTCATCCAGCGATACAGAAATAGGCTTCTTACCACAAGCCATAAGCTGAATGGACAGACGCTTGCTGAATGTCGTTTTACCACTTGATGAAGGACCGGCGATCAATACACATTTCACCTCTTTCCTTTTAGCAATATCATCGGCAATTTGAGAAATCTTTTTTTCCTGTAAAGCTTCCGACACATTGATCAATGTGATGGTAAGACCATTCTGAACAGATTCGTTGACATCTCCCACAGTGCTGATACCCATAATATTCTGCCATTTGTGATGCTCCTTGAATATCTCAAACATTTTTTCCTGAGGGATAAGTTCACCAAGTCTGGATGGATCTTCACCCGAAGGTATGCGCAGCAATATGCCGTCGAAATATTTTTCCACGCCAAAGAGTTTTATCTGACCCGTGCTAGTAAGAAGCGAACCGTAATAGTAATCGATACTATCTCCCAGTTGATAATAATCTGTATAAAGAGTTTCTATACTCTTGAGCAGTTTTACTTTCGATGACATTCCGTGTTTCTCGAATAGTTTTATTGCTTCCACAGTGGTACACTCCATACGTTTAAACGGCATATCAGCATCAATAATTTCCTGCATTCTCTTGCGAATTCTATCCACGTTAATAGAAGTCAGAGGACCACCTATTAACAGATTGCAATAATAACCGTTTGATACAGGAATATCAATGATAACCTGATTGTCAGGAAACAAATCATCCACAGCCTTCGACAATACGAAAAATAGAGAACGGGTGTAAGTTCGGAGTCCCGAAGGTGAATGCAAATCAAGGAATTCCACATCTTTATTATGGTATACCCTGTAGTGGAGTCCCTCTACTTTATTATTTACTTTTGCGCTAATAGGCCCATAAGGCATCTCAATATTAAATTCACGGAATATATCTAAAAGTTGACTTCCAATGCTAAATTTCTTAATTTGATTATTATTCTTACAACGGATTTGTACTACCTGTCCCATTTATATAACAATTAATAGTTTATGTTTGTAAAGGTAGTCATTTTCTTGATAAGTAAGCTATCAATCATATAAGAAAAAAGAGAATTTATGTCGATTTTGATTTTTTTAATTTTATCGGCTCTCTCCGTTTTGCAATTGGTTGAAAAGAATCGTATTATTTAATAATTCATGATTCATAAATTCTTTCATTCCCTCACTTCCCCCTTTTAAGATTTGTTTCACCTGACGGTAACCACTCGTACGTACGGGTTTAGGATCTATAACATATATAGATGCATCCGCCGGTACATAATTTATCAGACCTGCGGCCGGATACACATTCAGAGAAGTTCCTATAATGATAAAAATGTCTGCTTGTCGAGCCGCCTCCGCTGCCGGTTCCATCATTGGCACAGACTCGCCGAAGAAAACTATAAACGGACGTAGTAAAGAATTATCATCAGCCTTCTCATCAGCTTTAACCTCGCAATCACCAGGAGTTAGCTCTTTAATAAAATGAGGATTATACGGGTCACGACTTGAACATACCTTCATCAGTTCACCGTGCAAATGTATTACATGACTACTGCCGGCACGCTCGTGCAGATTGTCTACATTTTGGGTAACAACCGTCACTTCGTATTTTTCCTCAAGCTTAGCCACGAGTTTATGACCATCATTTGGCTGAGCGTCAACAAGTTTTTTGCGAAGCATATTATAAAAATTATTTACCAGAACAGGATCTTTTTCCCATCCTTCATGAGAGGCTACCTGTTGCACAGGATAGTTTTCCCAAAGTCCCCCTGCGTCTCTGAAAGTACTTAATCCACTTTCAGCCGACATGCCAGCACCTGTTAATACTACTATTTTCGTCATGTTCAAAGATATTAAGAATCTACAAAATTACTAATTTTTCGACAAATAGAGCAGTTCTACCAAATAAAAATGTTAACTTTGCACGTTTTTAAATTTAAGTATGAAATAAAGTATGGAAAAAGTAAGTTACGCTTTAGGATTGGGCATAGGCCGACAATTGGCACAAATGGGTGCAAGCGAGTTGAATATTGATGATTTCGCAGCAGCCATCAAAGATGTGATTGCAGGCAATGAATTGAAAGTATCTAACCAGGAAGCGCAAACAATTGTGCAAGATTTTTTCGCAAAACAGGAACAAGAGCTAAATGCAAAAAAAGCTGAAGCAGGAAAAACTGCAAAAATAGACGGTGAAAAATACCTTGCAGAGAATGCTAACCAAGAAGGAGTTATAACACTTCCGAGCGGATTGCAATACAAAGTGTTACAAGATGGCACAGGTAAGAAGCCGAAAGCTACTGACCAGGTAAAATGCCACTATGAAGGAATGCTTATCGATGGTACCCTGTTCGACAGTAGCCTGCAACGTGGAGAACCTGCTGTATTCCCTCTCAATCAAGTTATCGCGGGATGGACAGAAGGTCTGCAGCTGATGAACGAAGGTGCAAAATACCGTTTCTTTATCCCTTATCTGTTGGGATATGGTGAAAGTGGTACAGGCAATTCAATTCCTCCTTATTCAACACTCGTATTCGATGTGGAATTAATTGAAGTATTATAATAATAACAATAAAAACAAAATGAAAAAAATCAGTATTTTAGCTGTAATAGCTATTGCTGCCGCAACATTAGCATCATGCGGCAATTCTACTCCTAAGGCAAATCTTAAGAATGATGTTGACTCTCTGAGTTACGCTATCGGTATGGCTCAGACTCAAGGTCTGAAAGAGTATTTAGTAGAGCGCATGGGCGTGGACACTACTTACATGGACGAGTTCATCAAAGGTCTTAACGAAGGTGCAAATGCCGGCGACGACAAGAAGAAGGCTGCATACTATGCAGGTATCCAAATCGGTCAGCAGATCTCCAATCAGATGGTTAAAGGTATTAATCATGAAATCTTCGGTGAAGACTCAACCAAGACTATCTCTCTGAAAAACTTCCTCGCAGGTTTCGTTAGTGGTACTACTAAAAAGAAATCTCTCATGACAGTTCAGCAGGCAACAGCAATTGCTCAATCTAAAATGGAAGCAATTAAGACAAAGAACATGATGTCTCAATATGGTCCTATCAAGGCTGCAGGTGAGAAATGGCTTGCTAACAATGCTAAGCAGGCTGGTGTTAAGACACTCGCCAACGGTGTTCAGTATAAGGTTATAGTTGAAGGCAAGGGTGAAATTCCATCAGACACTTCAATGATTAAAGTACAGTATGAAGGCCGCACCATTGATGGTAAGGTGTTCGACAGTTCTTACAAACGCAAGCAGCCTGCTGCATTCCGTGCTAATCAGGTGATTAAGGGATGGACAATCGCTCTTACCCACATGCCTGTAGGTTCTACATGGGAAGTTTATATTCCACAGGAGCTAGGTTACGGTTCACGTGAGGCTGGTCAGATCAAACCATTCTCAACACTTATCTTTAAGGTACAGTTACTTTCTATCGATAAATAATTTAATTATTAATCATGAAGAAGATTATTTTGTTTGCACTTGTAATCATAGCGAGTGCTTCATTCAACACAACAAAAGCAAAAGACAAGAAAAAGCAGGAAGTAAAAGCAGCCGTTCCTGCACCAGTTGAGTTAAAGACTTCCTCCGACTCAATCAGCTACGCTGCCGGTATGTCAGTCACAAACGGTCTTATGCCTTATCTAAAACAGCAGTTTGGCGTAGATACAACCAACATCGCTGATTTCATTGCCGGTTATTCTGAAGCTATTAAGGCAAAAGGTGACTCAAAGATGAAGGCTCGTCTGGCAGGTTATCAAATTGCCTCACAGGTAGGTGAAAAAATGCTGCCGGGTATTAGCGAAGAACTGAAAAATTCACCCGATTCTATGGTTGAGGCACTCTTCCAGAAGGGTTTCTGCGATGCAGTTATGTCTAACCATAGCGTTATGAAGGACTCTATTGCTCAAGCATTTTTTACAGTAAGAATGGAAGCAGACAAGAAAGCAAAGAATGAGAAACTGTACGGTCTCAACCGTGATGCAAGTGTATCATTCCTCGCTGCCAACGCAAAAAAAGACAGTATAAACGTTCTCCCTGACGGACTCCAATATAAGGTTCTTGTAAAGGGCAATGGAGTTACTCCTCAGAAGACAGACAAGGTAAAAGTGAAATATGAAGGCAAACTCATCGACGGTACAGTTTTTGATTCTTCTGCAAAACAGAAGGACGGAAGCTATTCATTCCGTTGCGATCAGGTTATCAAGGGGTGGACAGAAGCTCTTACCATGATGCCTGTAGGCAGCAAATGGCAGCTTTTCATACCTCAGGATCTTGCATACGGAGAGCGTGAAGCAGGAAAGATCAAACCTTTCTCTGCTCTTATCTTCACGGTAGAACTTGTTGGTATCGACAATCCTGCACCTGTTAAAGATGCAAAGAGCACCGTAAGTGCTAAAGAAGCTAAAAGCAATACTTCTGCTAAAATAGGCAAAGCTGCTAAAGGCAAAAAGAAATAAATCTGCAGAGATCTGTCATCAATGACAGAATTTTATTAAAAAAAGCGAAAATGACTCCGTAATTCACAAAAAGGAACCATTTCCGCTTTTTTTTGCAACAATATGAACTACATTTCGATATTTATATGTACTTTTGCTTACCTTTTGCAACATATAAAATATAAGCATATTAACAAAAATAACATATAGGAATGGAAAAAATTGATAATCTTGACAAAAAGATTCTGGGTATTTTATCTAAAAATGCACGTATACCTTTTAAAGATGTAGCAGCCGAATGCAATGTGTCACGTGCTGCCATCCATCAACGCGTTCAACATCTGGTGGAACAGGGGGTAATTACCGGAAGCGGTTTTGATGTCAATCCAAAGAGCTTAGGATACACTACTTGTACCTACGTGGGTATCACGCTTGAAAGAGGCAATATGTATAAAGATGTCGTGGAGCGTCTCCTTGAAATACCGGAGATTGTAGAATGTCATTTCACCACTGGGTCATATACAATGCTTGTCAAGCTTTATGCCCGAGACAATGAACAGCTGATGGACTTGCTCAACAATAAGATGCAGGGCATTGAGGGCGTAGTAGCAACAGAAACACTTATATCACTAGAACAGAGTATTAAACGCGAGATCCCTGTCATCCACGACGCAGAAATATAACCATGCATTTTAATTTCTCCGGAATCATCCTCGCCGTATCCACCTTCATTATAATAGGTGTGTTCCATCCCGTAGTCATCAAAGCAGAATATTATACCGGCACACGACTTTGGCCGTTATTTCTTCTGACCGGTATCGCATGTGTGGTAGTGGCTCTTTTCATAGCCGACATATTCTGGTCAGCATTGTTAGGTGTACTCGGTGCTACCTGTCTGTGGTCTATCGGTGAGATCTTCGAACAGAAAAAAAGAGTGAATAAAGGTTGGTTTCCAAAAAATCCAAAACGTAAATATCAATGATGAATCAGTTTGATTGGCAATCGAAACTAAACGATATATATTCGGTATTCCCCGAATCAAACAAACAACCGGTTATCGGCATTACAGGCAATTTCGGCGACAAAGGTTGCGAGCTTGCCCGTGGTTATTATGAGTCAATTATTGCTTCGGGAGGAATCCCTCTGATAATACCTCCATCGACCAGCCGTGACACGATGGTAAATACATTGCAAAATATCGACGGTCTGCTGCTAAGCGGAGGAGGTGACATGAATCCTTTGTTGGTGGGTGAAGAGCCATCACCAAAGTTGCATGGCATTAATTCAGAACGCGATCTGCCCGAACTGCTTCTCATCAATCTGGCATACAACCGCCAGATTCCTATCCTCGGTATCTGCCGTGGCATTCAGATGATTGCCAGTGCACTGGGAGGGAAAATTTATCAGGATATCAGCAACCCGACTATCAAGCATAGTCAGGAGCTTGACCGGAGTATCCCCAGTCATTCGGTGAATATCAATAAAAATACGACACTCTCTAGTATCTATAATAAAGAGAAACTGCTGGTCAACTCATTCCATCATCAAGCTGTCAGTGAACCCGGAGAGCGATTTAAAATAAGTGCAACAGCACCCGACGGAACTATTGAAGCTATCGAGAGTTGCGAATTTAAATCTATCATTGGTGTGCAATGGCATCCGGAATGTCTCACCGAAGGCAAACCTCTTTTTGACTGGTTGATAGCCGAAGCAGGAAATTTCTCTCAGGCAAAGGAACTGCATAAGCGTATTCTCTCTTTGGACACACATTGCGACACGCCTATGTTCTTCCCTCAAGGAATACATTTCGACCAACGTGATCCACGCATTCTTGTGGATCTCGAAAAGATGAATGAGGGTCATCAGGACGCCACGATCATGGTGGCTTACCTGCCACAACCAAAGCTTGGCGAGACCTTCTCGTCGAAGGTTCAGATGGAACAAATTACTCCTTCTGACTACGCCAACCTTATTTTCGACAAGATAGAGAAAATCGTGTCACACAACAACAAATACATAAGTATTGCCCGCACTCCTTTCGATCTTTATGAGGACAAACGCCATAACCGTAAATCCATCATGTTCGGTATCGAAAATGGTCTTGCCCTCAACGGTAATATATCAAATCTGAAACATTTCTCCACACGCGGTGTTGTATATATCACACTATGCCACAATGGCGACAATGACATCTGCGACAGTGCCCGGGGTTGCAACACCTACGACGGTGTGAGCCAATTTGGTGCTAACGTGATACGTGAGATGAATAACCTGGGAATAATGGTTGATCTAAGTCATGCTTCTGACAAGAGTTTCTACGACGCTCTCGAGATAAGCAGCACTCCTATCATTTGCAGCCATAGTTCATGCCGGGCTTTATGCGACGTACCACGTGATCTTACCGATGAACAGCTTATCGCACTCAAACAGCATGGAGGTGTTGCCCAGATGACTCTTTATCACGGTTTTCTCCGTAAAGATGGTCAAGCAACCATCGAAGATTTCATGGCTCACCTCAACCATGCTATCAACATCATGGGAATAGATTATGTAGGAATAGGAACAGACTTCGATGGTGACGGTGGTGTACCCGGTTTAGCCAACTCATCGGAACTTATCAATTTCACCCGTCAACTGCTGAAAAAAAGATATAACGAAACTGACATTCAGAAGATCTGGGGTGGTAACTTCCTTCGTATTATGTCACAAGTACAAAATAGCAAAAGATGAAACATTCTAAAAAACACCTGATATCTTTATCTGTTGTCATCGCATTTGTTACGATAGCCGCCGTAGGCTATACTGCATGGCCGAGTTGTTATGCTGACAATAGCAGTGATGTCGATACAACAGCATTAACCAAGCAGATTGGTCCTGCATTCAATGCAGACAGTGCCTACCTATTCTGCAAGCAGCAGTGCGATTTCGGGCCACGAACGATGAACTCCGAAGCCCACAGCAGATGCGTAGATTACATTCAAGCCAAATTTGAAAGTTCCGGCTGCACAGTGCTACGTCAGAATGCCACATTGAAAGGCTACGACGGCACATCGTTAAAGAGTACAAACATCATTGCTTCTTATCGTCCTGAACTCACTACCCGCATACTTATCTGTGCCCATTGGGACAGCCGTCCATGGGCGGATAACGACCCTGACAGTACGAAATGGCACGAACCGGTGATGGCAGCAAACGACGGTGCCAGCGGAGTGGCCGTTATGATGGAGATTGCCCGACAGATAAACATCTACAAGAAACTGAATATCGGCATCGATTTCATTTGTCTTGATGCCGAAGACTGGGGAACACCTCAGTGGAGCAAGAGTAAGGATGACCCAAGCACATGGGCATTAGGTGCTCAGTATTGGTCGAGATATCCTCACAAACAAGGTTATGAAGCACGTTTCGGTATTCTTCTCGATATGGTGGGCGGCCAAGGAGCACAGTTCTTCCGCGAAGGAGTTTCTAAACAATATGCCTCAGGAATTGTAGACAAAGTATGGGCAGCATCCAAGATTGTAGGTTACGGTGGTTATTTCCCTGATGCCGACGGTGGCATGATTACAGATGACCACGGGCCTATCAATGAGATAGCACATATACCAACAATAGATATCATACCTTATTATAAGGACTGCGAAGCAAGCAGTTTCGGACCGACATGGCATACTGTCAGCGATGACATGGCACATATCGACCGCAACACCATGCTTGCAGTAGGTCAGACATTGATACAAGTTATTTATTCGGAGAGATAGCAGGCCTACAATTGTCCGGCCTCAACCATCAGCACCACCCTCTCAGTGAGTCGGTCGGTGCCATCTGGGTCATATTCCTTCTTAAGACTTGCACCATACACCCAGGCGAAAGCCTGATAGAATCCTGCACGGATCGATCCTAAGAATGCCTTGACCAAGTCGTATGAAGAAGAGTTGCACTCACGGTCCACCAGTTTAATAAGCAGTTTACCCTGAGAATATGTCAGTTTTTTCATACGCGGCGTATATTCTTTCTTAATATCCTTCTCGACCAGTTTCATGTGCTCATCCTTAGCCTTCTTATTAGGCAAAGTCTCCAAATATTCATACGTCTCGATAATGATGGCATCCACCTCTTTGGCAATAGGTAGCACCTTCTTTATATTATACACCAAACGGTTATAGCGCATCTGCTCCTCGGCATTGCGGAATACCAAGCGGGGATAAACGAATACGGGACTGAGCTCTACATAAGGAATTGTATCTTTATTCTGAAGACACTTTCCTACCTTAAGCATTGGTACAAACGTAGGGCTGTTCATATCTACGGGCTTATCTTCAGGATTGACCACCGGAGTCTGATTCTGTGCCTCAGCAGCAAACGATATGAATATCAGAAAAAACAATATGATAAAACCTCTTACTCTCATTTGAAGGGCAAAATTAGTAAGATTATTCCACAATAGACGTTTTTTACTTATTTTTTAGCATTTATTTGTTATATAATTATTACCTTCGCAACTATGAAATGCATATATACGACATTATTCGCCCTATTGCTAACCCTATTTAATAGTTCCCTGTATGCACAAGACTCATTATCATGGGATGACTTCATCGATGATTATGCAGTGGATGAAAATGGAGAAGCTACATGGTCGGACACATACGAGACACTCACCGAACTGCATGAGCATCCGTTAAATATCAATACCGCCACACGCGAGGAGTTAGGACAACTACCATTCCTTACAGACAAACAGATAGAAGAAATTCAGGCATATATACACTCCTACGGAGAGATGAAGACAGCCGGCGAACTGCTTATGATAGAATCGCTCGACTATGAGACTCGGCACAAACTGATGCACTTTATATATGTAGGTACTGTGAACAAACAGAAATATCCCTCAATAGATAACATCTTAAAATATGGGAAACAGGAACTTCTTGCCTCAGCTTCGGTTCCTTTTTACGATCGCAAAGGAGATAACAACGGTTACCTGGGATATAAATACCGTCATTCTGTCCGCTATAGCTACCGCTACGGTAATTATCTGAAGTTCGGTCTGGTAGGATCGCAAGGTGCAGGAGAACCCTTCTTTGCCGATAAGAACAAGTTGGGGTATGACCATTATTCTTATTACTTAGTTATCAACAATATGCACAATATCAAGACGCTGGCCTTGGGATGTTACAGACTCTCCTTCGGTCTCGGCCTTGTGATAAACAGTAATTTCAGCCTTGGCAAAGTGGCGACCTTGTCGTCGCTTGGCAGGATAAACAGAGGCATAACGGCCCACTCGTCACAATCGGAAAGTAATTACTTCAATGGTGTGGCGGCAACGGTTGAAGTAGTAAAGGATATCACGATGAGTGGATACATGTCTTACCGAAGATTTGACGGTACGCTGAATAAAGACAATACCTTAGCCACTATACTCACCTCCGGCTACCATCGCACTCAGAATGAGATAGATAAGAAAGGCAACTGCAGCAGTACTGACTTCGGAGGAAACATCAATATCAGACATAAGGATGCTCATATCGGTATGACCGCGATATACACGATACTCAACCGGATACTGAAACCCAATACATCAGCATATTATCGCATGTATTATCCTGCCGGGAAACAGTTCTTTAATGGCAGTATCGACTATGGATATTTATGTCGTTACTTCATCTTCAACGGAGAGATAGCCACAGGCAACAGCGGAGGTATCGCCACTCTCAACAATATCAGCATACATGTCAATAAGAACCTCGACCTTATGACATTGCAACGATTCTATTCGTACAAATACTCTTCTCTGTATTCAAACAGTTTCAGTGAAGGCGGCAGTATTCAGAATGAGAGCGGAATATATGTAGGGGCCAATTGGCGACCGGCTTATGAATGGAACATAATGGCATATACCGACTGGTTCTACTTCGCTTGGCCGCGGTATCAGATATCCGAATCATCGCATGGCTGCGACAATCTGATTTCAATGTCTTACAAAAGTAAGAAATGGGGCATGGAAATACGATACAGACTGAAAATAAAGCAAAAGGACAACAGCCTAAAAACAGCAATGGACGATAACATTCAGCAACGCATACGACTTCGGTTTAACAAGAAAATAAACAAGCATTTCGAGTCACAGACACAGATTGACGGCACAGAAGTATCCACCGCGAGCCATAACGAATATGGATATATGATCAACGAAAACATTGGCTATTCCCGCTCCAACAAATTCAGTGCCGACATCACTTACGGTTATTTCCACACTGACAGTTACGACTCGCGGGTCTGTATTTATGAACATGGACTGCTTTACCGCTTCTCCTTCCCTTCATTCTACGGTGAAGGTACGCGACTCGCAGTATCGGTGAAAGGAAAAGTAAATCAGAATATGACGCTTATAGCCAAAGTCGGAGTGACTGATTATTTTGACCGTGACCACATCAGCAGTGGTCTGCAGCAGATAAACCACTCTTCACAGACAGACGCCGACATACAGTTGAAATGGAATTTCTGACAGGTGGAATTACATGGAAACGACAAGCGAACCGCTCCAAAGGGAAGTTTTCACATTCAGATAATCGCCACCCATCTTATGCTTACCCTTCTCATAATAGAGATTCAGACCGATACCATCGTATTGAAGTGTCAAACCGGCAGCCCATCCATAATCGAATCGTTCGAACGAACGGTAATATCCCTCGCCTGCATTCTTAAACGGGTTCACCTTGATGTCCTTATCTATAATGTCATTTTTATTATTGAAACCGTACATAATCTCCCTACCTCCAAAGTTGTAATTGCCAAACACGCCCACCTCAGGACGTATGACCAAATCACCTAGGTTTATATTATATCCCAGCATGAGCGGCACATGGAAATATTCGATATGCTGCAACTCCATATTATAATAATACCCTGTTGATGCCAATCCGAATACCTTCTCATTACGCTCCTCTCCTATTGCTATTCCGGAACCGACGGTCATATTGAATTTTGTGACATAGCGACCGATGAACCCAAGTCGGTAACCATATCCCCAGTTAGTTTTGGCTGGCACGTGATCTCCATTACTTAGAATGGCACCATCAGTAGTAATCTGGTTTTTTGTTATACCAATCTGTAAATCATAAGTCCACTGCGCCTTAACTGCCGAAACGGACAAGAGGCATAAGGTCATAAATGTCAATAATCTCGTTCTCATAGTATTTATGATGATTGTTCTTTTGTCTTAAATGCCAAGGCATACATACGCATCTGCTTAACCATTGCCAGCAGACCGTTGCTGCGGGTAGGGCTGAGATGCTCCTTCAGGCCTATTTTATCAATAAAATAGAGGTCGGTATCCAATATCTCGTCAGAGGTATGACCCGAGAGCACTCTTATCAGCAATGCGATAATACCCTTCACGATCAGAGCATCGCTCTCTGCAGTAAAGTTTATCTTACCGTCATTGTAATCAGCTTGCAGCCACACGCGACTCTGGCAGCCGTCAATGAGGTTCGATTCGTTTTTATACTTATCATCCAACGTTTCCTGACCGTTGCCAAGGTCGATAAGTAACTGATACTTATCCATCCAATCGGAAAAGTCACTGAACTCCTCGATTATTTCGTCTTGTTCTTCGTTTATAGTCATTTCATTTCTTGTTTAACCAGTTTGAATAATTTATCACTCGGACGCACCTTGTCAGGCACAGGCAGAGAGATGCGTTCACCCTTATGGGCAGTCTCCACTGAATTTAGATCATATCGTATCTCCGTGGCATCCAGATACACCACTCCCGTTGTAGGCCCCGTGACAAGTAGTTTGTCGCCGACGCTGATTTCAGATGCCTCGATAGCAAACTCCGCAACTCCGAGTTTCGAGAAATACTTTACACCTTTGCCCACATATACTTTCTTCTCTGTTGCACAGCTGCCATAGTTCTTATTCCATTCACCAAGATGCTGACCTTGGTAATATCCATCCCAGAAGCCTCGGTTGAACACCGTTGCCAGCCGTTCGTCCCATCCGTCCTTCTTCTCTTCAGATAATGTACCATCGAGTACCGATGCAATGGCTTCCTTATAACATCTGACCACCGTGTAAACATATTCCGCACTACGCGCACGACCCTCTATTTTAAATACTCTTACGCCTGCTTTCATGATCTTATCAATGAACCGAACGGTCTTAAGATCCTTCGGACTCATGATATATTTATTATCTATCTGTAACTGATCGCCTGTCTCTGCATCCGTCACGATGTATGAACGGCGGCATATCTGCAGACACTCACCGCGGTTGGCACTATGGCCGGCATTATCCAGACTCATATAACACTTGCCGCTTACCGCCATGCAAAGTGCTCCGTGACAGAACATCTCTATACGTATAAGATTTCCGCTCGGTCCGCAAACATTCTGTTCACATATCTGATGATAAATCTCAGCTACCTGTTCCATATTCAGTTCTCGGGCCAGCACAACGACATCTGCAAACTGCGCATAAAACTTCAGAGCCTCTATATTCGTTATATTCAACTGAGTGGACAAATGTACCTCCTGCCCCACCTTCTGACAGTAATTCATGACAGCTACATCACTGGCGATGACAGCCGATATGCCAGCTTTATATGCGGCATCAATAATCTCATGCATCAGGGGAATATCCTCACCATAGATGATTGTATTGACCGTGAGATAACTCTTGATGCGGTGTTCGTTACATGTAGCAGCAATCTCCTTCAAATCATCAATGGTGAATGTCGTTGCCGAATGTGCACGCATATTCAGTTTTTCTATCCCGAAGTATATGCTGTCGGCACCAGCCTGCATGGCAGCAGCGAAACTCTCGCGTGAGCCGACAGGCGCCATTATTTCAAAATCGTTGATTTCCTGTTTCATGCTGCGAAGTTACTGCAAATGAGCGAAATTACAAAATAATTACAAATATATTTTGATTAGCGACAGGATCATAGGGGTAAGAAATAGAACTTAATTTAGATAAGTTGGAGATTCATCACAACCCTTCAGCCACTCATAATTTATTGATATTCAAAGTCTCCGGCTGAAGGGTTGTTGTTACCTGTGATTATGGTGTAGAAATCTGATGATATTCTCAATATACGCAAATGATACATGATACAGAGACTAAAGCAGCACTATATCGCAATATTAATAATCAACAAGTTGTACGATCCTGAAAGGTTAGACGAGAATAAATTAGGCTGAATTCGCAGATGATTTCAGTCCTTTCACACCTTAAAATTCTGTGATAAGAATTCTATTAAATTTTCTTCAGTTGCTATATCCAATTTCTTTCGGAGTCTGTTTCTTGCTGATTCAACACTTCTAACCTCCGTGAATGTAATTGAGGCGATGTCTTTTGTAGATAAGCCAAGTCTTAAAAAAGCACATAGCCTTTTTTCTTTAATGGTGAGGTCTGGACATCTTTCTTCAAGATTCTTATAAAAGGATGGATGAACCTGTTCAAAATAGTACTTAAACTCATTGTAACTATTCATGGAATTATGAATCTGTAACTTTGTCTGAATGTTTTGTATTACGTTCTTGTATTCTTTTTTATCCCTTGCACTTAATACAATCATTAGATGTTTGATTTCTTCGTCTATCTCATCCATCATTTGATTGTTTTTCATTACATGTAAAGAATATGCCGTAAGTTCTCTATTTCTCTGATCTAAAACATTATTCAATTCATCCATCATTTTAGCATGGTACATGTTCTCCTTCTCCAGAGATTTTTCTTTATTACTTCCCAAAAGTAATTGCGTTTGGCGTTCTTGTTTAAGATTACGCAAACGATAAATCATTATTATTGTGATCAAACTAAGAGAAAAAGCAAAAACAACCGTTACTATCCATTTTTTTTCGGCTTTTTCCTTCTTTAGCGTTATATCCTTTACAAGCAATTCATTGTCGTGACTTTTCTTATAAACGCCATATACCTTATTCATATCACTCATCTTACGGTTATCGTTATATTCATTTATTGAATCATTCAATAGTATATATTTAGAAAGAGCCTGATAAGCCTTCACGTAATTTGACTTTGATGAATAATAATCAGCCATTAACTTCTGTATTTCCTTTTCCTGATTAGAATTTTTCAATCTGGACGAAAGTAATGACGCACGTCTTAAGTATGCAAAAGACGAATCACTCTTCCCCATTTTTCGGAATAGATTGGAAATTTCGAGATACGTTAGCACCAAATCGGAATTGTATCCAAATTTTTGTTGGTGTATCATTGCATTATTTAAATATGTCATGGACATAGCATAATCTTTTTTTTGCAAATAAACTTCACCTATATTTGTTTGCAACGAATAATAAAAATAGGCATTTTTATTAGCATCAAGCTGCTGTACAGCTCGAAGTGCATAATCCAAAGTTTTATTAAGCTGATTACGGCTGGAATAAATAGCAGCTATATTGTTGTAATTATAAGCCAGTTCTATATTATTGTTATTAATAGTTTTGTTTATAGCAAGCGATTTCATATAATATTTGAAAGCAATGTTTATTTCTTTGCTCTCAAAATATACATTTCCTATATTTGTATAAATCCTTGCACGATATTTATCATATTGATGACCGTTTGCTAACGCGAGTGCTTTAAAATAAAAGCCCATTGCCTGTGTCCATAAATCCAACTCCTCATTAGCTGCACCAAGCGGAATATAAAATTGTATGAGTGATTTCGTTTCATCGTCAGACAAATTCATTCCTTTTTGTTCATAGTAAGAAATTACTTTTAAGTAAAGTTCTATTGCGTCAGTAAGTTTTCCTTGTTCATGGTAGTAATTACCCACACTATTAACATAACTAACAAATGAAGATTCATTAATGTTGTTTTTCTGTAGAAATGAATTGGTTTTATTTATTTCAGAAAACTTATTGGAATTCTTTTCAAGATGTTCGTTCAGGGCATGCTTTATCTGCCTTATTATTTCTATTTGTGTGTCTGATTCGGCATTAACAGTATGAAAACATACCATCAACAGCATAAAATTAATAAACAAACGTCTTCTCATTTGATAAAAACAATAAAATTATGTGCAAAATTATGAAAAAATTTCATAAAAGCAAGTATTATCACTGATTATTTATCATATTAATAATGAAATACTTAAATTATGATGCCGTAGTAAAATATCAACATTAAATTTTTTGGCGTAGTTTTACTTGAACATTTATTAACCATGTATCTACAACGATAGTAACTTTGCGCCGATAACACAAACTAAGGTTTTAAAAACATGTTGATTTATGAGAAAACTATTACTATTCGTCTTACTAGTTGTATTTCCAGGTATTTTGTATTGTTATGAAGTTCAAACGGCTCTGGAAAAAAAGAAATTCTTACTAGAGGAATTTACAGGTATACATTGCGGGTATTGTCCTAAAGGACATAAAATAGCCAATACATTGGCCGAGGCTCAACCGAGCAATGGGTATATAATATCTGTTCATGCAGGACATTACGCAACTCCGGGAAGTGATGAACCGGATTTTAGAACAACAGAGGGGACAATTCTTAATAATCAATTCGGCATTGACAGTTATCCTTGTGGCACAATAAACCGTCATTCCTTTAGTGAAGACGGCTCTATTATCATTGATCGCGGATATTGGACTAAAGATGTAAAGGCTATTCATTCGGAAGACGCACCTGTCAACCTGCTTATAAGAAGTGAATACGATGGAGCTACGCGTTCTCTTAAAATACATGTAGAAGGATACTATACAGCCGAAAATCAAGATGCTGATCAGGAACTTAATATTGTATGGACACAAGATAACATATTAGGGCCACAGAATGGTGGAAATATGGGTGATGAGTATGTGCATCAGCATGCGCTAAGAGGATATATCACGCCTGTTTGGGGAGATACCTTGACAAAACCGGAAAAAGGAAATTATTTTGAGAAAGATTATGTTTATCAATTGCCGGATGACGTAAACAAGGTAATAGTAAAACCGGAAGATATTAAAGTGATTGCTTTTGTAACAAATGGAAAAACAGATGTGCTGAATGTGACAGGTAATAAACCTTTATATAATAATTATGATAAGGTATTAGGTGCAACGCTATCAGAACCTAAGATGAATATAGGTGCGCGTTATGGTTATCATTTCTTTGAGGTCTACGTAAAGAATCTGTCTGATAAAGCAATTACCTCAGCAAAGTTTGATATAACGCTTAACGATAAGACGCAAAGTGTCGTTTGTGATTACAGCATTCCTTCGTTCGGTGAGAAAGAAATAAAAATTCCTTTTGAACAAGAGACTATACCCAATAAGACCTCATATAGTATCATTTTAAACAATATCAATGGACAGAGTATAAGTTCAAATGAGTTAACCGGTGAATACTCATCACCAATCGTCACTACATCAACTATATACATTGATCAGCAAACAGATCTGTATGCTGACGATAATCATTTCTACATTAAGGATGTAGATGGAAATATCATCAAAGAATTCGGACCTTTTTCTGCCGGTGTGGTGACAGAACAAAAGGATACGATAACATTGGATATGAATAAGACATACTGCATGGAAGTAACAGACGATTGGGGGGATGGAATATTGCAACCTAAGGGTTTTGTTTTATTGCATTCTGACACCAATTCCCTGATTGACCAAATCTATGAGATTAATGGCTTTGGCTGCCGAACCTTCTTTACCACGTGCTTAAATCCATCTTCTATCAAACAAAATTCTACAGATAACATATATACATATAATTCATTCAACAAAACAGTACGCCTGACAGACCAAACAAAAAGTGCAAGATTTATCGTTTGTTCCAGTGATGGTAGATGTTTGATTGATTCAAGAGGAACAGAAATTTCTCTCGCATCACTTAAAAACAATATCTATATAATCAAGATTATTAAGGAAGAATCGAGTTGTATTGCAAAGATAGCATTAAGATAACAAGTCAACACAAAACACAAAAAAATGAAGAGATTATTAATTACATTAGTTATTGTCTTGAGCTTTATAACAGCTTTTGCACAATGGAGTAACGATGCCGGGCAGAACAATCGGATTACGGTATCTGGTCAAGAAAGTTATGACTATGAAGTAAAGACAAACAAGGATGGTATAACTTATATATGCTTCCTTACTCCCACCAAGGACATTGGTTCTTTTGTTTACAGAATACAGATTCTTGATAAGAATGGGAACAAAATTCTTCCTGATATGGGAAAGATTATTTCACAAGAGAGAAACACAAGCTGGACGATGGTCAATCAGCATCTGATGATCGATAATGATGGTAATGCCATTATATCCGTTTGTGACTGTCGCAATTCTCCAAGTGATGCGGAATATCTAAGTTACACAATTTACAAAGTTTCACCTACAGGTGAAATCTTGTGGGACGGTAAAGGTGTCAACCTTGATCAAGGGGGCTCCCATGAATTTGAAGCTGTGATGTGTACTGCTGCACTTGATGATGGAAGTTATGAATTCGCTTATGAATGTGATAATGGAAATCTCAGCCAGATTGCTATTTACCGATTATCAAAAGACGGAAAATTTCTTTGGGAAAAACCAATACAACTGATTGACAAAGAAAAAACTTATGAATATCCGCGTCTTGTTTATACCGGGAATAATCAAACTGTTCTTGTGTACACAGTAGGCACAAACGAAAATCTGATGGCACGCAAAATCAATGCTGATGGCTCTTCAGCATGGACCTCGGATACAAAAATATATAGAGGGGGGTTCCCTGATATGCCTCTACAGACCAATGTCAAGGCAACCGCCGGTCCTGACGAGGGAGTTCTTGTAAGTTGGTTTGATGATCGGGAATATACCGGTAGCTATTCAAATTATGTATCTTATATAAAATCAGATGGAAGTTATGGATTTTCAACAGGTATTGAAGGAACTAAATTAAGCAATGCAAGTGATTATTCATGCATGAGTCCGTCTGTTCTCTTGGATAATAAAACCGGTAATATATATGCTATCTGGAGCCAAAAGAATCAAACATTACAGACCAATGAGGGAATATATATGCAAAAACTTTCTTCAGAGGGTGAATTACTATGGGGGAAAGATGGAAAAGCTGTGATTCCAATACAGGATGTTTCAAGTTATGGATACGAATCGATACAAAAAGCAGATAACGATAATATTGCTGTGTTTTATATGAATAGTACTGGATATGGACATGTACAATCATATTTTCAAAAATTCGATAAAGACGGCGACTCATTATCCTGCTCTATTCCATTTACCACAACAGATACAGAAAAATCTAACTTGAAAACATATAGTTTGCAAGATAACAATCATTGGTTGATTTCATGGAAAGAGATACGAGATGACACGAAAGAGGCCGGAATATTCATGCAATGGTTGAATGCAGACGGAACCTTCGGCATTCCTACCAGTATAAGAAACAACAAGGAAGACAATAAATTTAATGCAAATATTTCCGGACATAATGTCGTTTTCAATTATAAGACATTAAAAGATGAACCAGCAAATATAACAATATATTCTATTGCCGGTCAGAAGGTTGCATCTATATCAAGTGAAGATATGAGTGAAGGCAATCAGAGCTTGAGATGGAATGCTTCTAGTATGGAGAATGGAACATTTATTGCTGTTTTACATACAAAATCTACGAATGAAGAAATACGTTTCTACATTAAATAATTAACACAAACACTTTTAAGCATGAAAAAGATTATCTATTTATTCGTTATAAGCATATTCGTATTTATTTCAGGACATGCTCAGCCAATGATGGTTTATGATGTTGAAGCTTCTTGCGGATCATACGAAGAAATTACAGGAGGAACTATAATTGGTTCTGCTATTCAGGGAAATACGCTAAATGGTGTAGTGTTTGACGGTAGTAACTATGCCAATAAGAAAAAAGTAACATCAGCAGGATTCCCTATCGGGTTTGATTTCAAGTTTAATAATAAAATGATGAATCAGTTTTCTGTAGCAGCTAATGGATACTTGGTTTTAGGTAATGGCGATATAACTGTAAATCCGAGTGTACCCTTTCAAGCATTGGGCAGTTCAACGAATGTGAACGTTGTTGGTGCAACTTCTATTGGTGAGATCTATGGAATACCGACAACGGAATTAAGCTATAAGGTTATAGGAGAAGAACCCAACCGTACCTTAGTTGTACAATATAAAGATCTTGGACTAACAGACCGGTTGGCTGAAGATCCGGTTGATACAGCTCAGCTACAGTTCCGTTTGCATGAAACAACTGGCAAAATTGATATCGTATTCAAACATTGGCAGACGGGTCAAGAATCAAACAGTTACATGCTATTAAAAATAGGCATAAAAGGGTCATTAAACAATGATCGACAGATTATAACATCATCAACTGATTCTTATACAGATATTTCTACATCTACGAATGGTGATAACTCAATCAAATGGATAAATACTTGTTATCCACAAGATGGGCAGACTTATACGTTTACGCCACCGGCTGATTGTGGTTCTCCGACCGGACAGCCCACGAATCTGAAGATATTCAGTTCCAGCACACAGATCAATGGCATTTTTGACAAATATACAGACGCGGATCATTACCTTACACTTATAAGTAAATCGGAATCATTAAAAGATCTACCTGTTAATGATCAATTTTATAGTGTTAAAGATTCGATTGGAGATGCACAGGTTGTTTCATACGATACGACTGCAACATTTAAAACTGCAGAAAACCTTACTGGCGGGACAAAATATTATATTCATGTATTTGGCGTAAACTCTTTATGTATGTTTGGTCCTAAGTATAATACGAAAAACCCTCTTACATCGGGTTTAGCTACGATGCCAGTTTCACCAAACTCATTAAATGTTATTGATGTTGATACAGCTTCGATAAAAATAAATGTAAAAGGAAACCCAGAAGGAAATAAAGTCCTTATTGCAGAGACGACAGAACCCACATGGTCAGATGATGGTGGCTATTATGACGGGACAGGTGTATTCGGGCAACCTGCAGGAACTTACAACATTGGCGATAGTATTCCAGGTGGTGGACATATAATTTATAATGGTGCCGAAAATGATGATATACCTGTCAATAACTTAAAAGAGAACACCTTATATTATATTCAGGCTTGGAGTTATGATAATGAAGGGAATTATTCCACAACTTGTGCGCCAGCCAGTTTGTTGACATCAGGTAAGGTTCCTTACATTCCTGATTTCAGCAAAATGCTAAGCTATTCAGCTCCTACCGGATGGAATGTTACGGGAGGGTTGTTCAGGCTGGAAAGAGATCTCCATTTAAGCTGTGCTATTTCCAGAAAGAATTCCTCTAGCGGACTTATCAATTCGATAGAATCACCTTGGATATATTTGTCAGAAGGATTGAACCGTGTTCTTATGGACATAAATATGACACAATATGTTAACCGGACTACTTCTCCATATAATTCATGGGAAGATGATGATTCTCTTTACATTCAGGTTTCGAATGACGGAAAAACATATTATAATATAAAGAGTATAGGTGCCGGTAATGCACCAAAATTCGCTACTAAGGATACTTATGTAACATTATATGCTCCATTCAACATGTTTTCAGGCAAGAAAGTGAAGATTCACTTATATTGGCACTGTTATGCTGCTGCTACACTCAATGTGGAGAATATAAAGGTAGAGCATAAGAATGAATGTGATTATCCGATCTACCTTGAAGCTCCTGATAGTACAATTATAGGGGATCACGCACAAATTATATGGAAAAGCCAAGGTGAAGAAGATACATGGGAAATCCGTTATAAGAAATCATCAGAGAGCACATGGTGTGAACCGATAACTACCAATAAAATGGTTTATACTCTCAGGAATCTACCCACTCAGTCAGATATGGATGTGCAGGTTCGTTCAAGATGTTCAGAAACGTCGTGTAGTGAATGGTCTAAGACCTTGACATTCCATACAGGTTATGGTGTCCCTCTCATGGAGAAATTTGATGAAAGTGCTCTTCCTATCGGATGGTTATTTAAGACAGGTGCTGTCTCTGATTCAACAACTTTCGAGACAGGTGAAGATATGGCACCTCAGTGGGGATTCACGTCAAGTTCTTGGGCACATGGAGTATTCTTATCACCAAGAGGTGATTCGGCAGATGAATGGCTTATAACTCCTTCTCTTAATTTAGGTAGCGGTTCAACAGAATATATATTTAATTACGGTCTTACAACATTAGACGAGGGTTCTTCTACTGATGAAACTTATCATGTTGTTATCTCAACAGATAACGGAAAAACATTCAGTAAAGATAATATCTTAAAGACTTTCACTAAATCTGATTTCCCTGAGACTAATTCTGGTAAAACATATTCTGTATCATTGAAAGGCTATAAGGAGATGGTAAGATTAGCAATTTATGTCAACTCTACGGATGGAGTAGCAACAAATGTACAAATGGATAGCATATATATTACATCAGCAATACCAACCTCCATTAATGACATATCGAACACTGATCTTTCAGCAAATGTTAAGAATGGTGTGCTTAATATTTATAATGCTAATAAATATAAATTGCGCAGGATAGAACTCCTCACTGTCTCAGGACAGCTAATTGCAAGCTATACCGTTAACACAGAGAATAATTTGTCCATCCCATTGAATAATTTACATAAAAGCTTTTTAATTGTGAAGATCATTAGTGATGTTCAGACAATAGCAAGAAAAGTTTCCATAAGATAATTTATTAGTGCTACTCAAGAAATATGGATGTCTTGACATTTCTTTAAAGATTATCTGAAATATGTTAGTTAGAAGTTGTACATAGACTGATTGCTTTATCTAAAATTAGAAATATCTGATTTATTATAATAGCGATCTGTACAATTTCTTAACTGATATATTTTTGATGATTCAAGTTTCGCAAACGGTTTTTTATAATCAGGAAAACTGGTCACAAGATATTCGAATTCGCGCGACTAACTGAAAAGTATAAGAATTTTAAGCAAAATTGTTAATGTAGTTATTAAAAAATGTTTTAACTGAATCATCAAAATGAAATCATTTAATATAAATACATTACATAATGAAACATTAATACGTTTAAATACAAACAAATAGTAAGCTTACGTAATAAATATGGAACAAATATACCATTTATGTTGTGAAGGAACTTACGCTTTATTACCTTTGCATAACATATTAGTTAAACGATGGTATAGATATTAAGGATTATGATTCCGAGGAATGATTATATAGTAAGGTTTAATATGGCTTTTACCTTATTAGATAAAATAAAAAAAAGAGCCATTAATAATTATTTATGAAAATATTTAATGATAAAAAAAATCTTATGAGAAAAGTCTTTTTGTTACTTCCGTTATTTTTTTTGGGAACAACATCTTTCTCTCAGAAACTTATCAATGTGACAAAAGAGGTTCCTATAAAAACAGAGAATTCAAGTCTTTTAAAGAAAATCTTTATCAACAAGATTCCAAATACAGGGAAAACTTCAACCTCAAAGATGCGTAAAGTTACTTCTGAAAAGGTGGATTCCATCGCATTAAAATACGGTGATGATATTGTAAAAGCAATCGGTACAGGAAGTCAAGCAACAATGTTGCCACTATCCATGTTTTATATGGATCCATATTCAGGATGCTCATTGACAAAGGTCAACATTGGCCTGGCTTATGCTGCAACAAATGTCAAGATACATATCCGAACTGCGATAAACGGAAGTGACCTGTTTACACAAAATGTTGGCAATCTTTCAGCCGGTTGGCATAGCATAATATTGACTACACCATATAAAATTTCCACTTCCAGCCTTGTTATTGGGTATGAAGCAACAACAGCAGCATCCGCAAGCACGGATGAAACATATATATTAGGAATAACAGACAACACAACATTCTTAGGTAATGCTCGCTATCTTGAAATGAATGGCAAATACTACACACAGTCTCACGGCTGCTGGGCAATACAGGGAATTGTTCAAGGTGATAATTTACCACAAAATGAAGTTGCTCTTTATGCGTTAACGACCAAATTGGTAAAATCCAATTCACCTTTTACAGTAAAAGGAGCATTCTGGAATCTTGGAGCAAAACCTGTTGAATCTTACGAAATTGGGTATAGTATTAATGGAGTTAATGGATCACAAACAGTAAAGTGTGATTCTGTTAAACCTTATGATCTTGGAAATTTTGAACTAAACATTCAAGCTGCAAACATACCTCATCAGGATTCGGCCTTGATTAATTTAGAGGTAAAAAAAGTGAATGGAACAGATGATGAATACAGTGATGACAATTCAGGTTCTACATACTTGACTTCCACGGATAATTCTTATCCACATAAAGTTGTTGTAGAAGAAGGTACTGGTGCATGGTGCGGCTGGTGCGTAAGGGGCATTGTCGGTATGGAAAACTTGAGAAAGAAATATCCTGATACATTTATACCAATAGCCATCCACTATAGTAAAGATCAGGTGAATAATAAAGACGGGCTTGAAATAGATCGAACAGCTGCTTATTCTTATATAGAATACCTGAATAAATATATCTCAAGCTTTCCTACATGCATTGTTGACCGGAAATATTCTAGTGATCCATATTATGGATTGGAAGATATGTATAATGAAGAGCAAAGTGAACCTTGTCTTTTCGATTATAAATACAAATCACTAAATTATAATAGCTCTACAGGGTTAGTTTCAGCAACAGTAACGGCAAAATTTGCTTTTGGCTATAAAGATGCAAATTATGCAACGGCATTCGTTGTCGTTGAAGACAGTTTAACAACAAAAAATGCACAAGCAAATTATTATGCAGATAATGCTTATGGGGAGATGGGTGGTTTTGAGAACTTACCTGCATCGATTACCAATCAGAATTATAATGACGTTGCTCTCGGAATATATAGCAATTGGCAAGGTGATTTAAGTTTTCCTACCACAATCGTAGCAGGAACTTCATACGATTATTCTTATTCTTTTACGTTGCCGGCAACTAAGAATATAAATAACGTACGGATAGTCTCCCTTTTGCTTAATGCAACAACAGGTGAGACAGTAAATGCAGCAAGTACACCGCTTGTGGAAAATTCTACGGGAATAAATACATTAACAAATAAAGACGGGATAGATGTAACAGTCAAGCGTAATTCTGATAACACCGTAACCGTTGCAAGCCCTAATGTGATTAAAACCAATATATCTTTGTATACGATTAACGGTGAACTTGTTTGTTCTGCTAGTATGTCAGGTACTCAGATGACACTGCCGGTTCCTTCTAAGAGAGGAATATATTTTGTTAAAGCTGCCGATAAGACAATAAAGATTGTTCTTTGATTTTCTTATAAAGAAGAGAAGATTATGAAATGCTATTTGAAATAGCATTTCATGATTTCCTTTTTAAGTTAAATTCAAAACCATTTATTAATATGAGAAAATATATATTATTAGTGTTGATTATGATGATGTTTGCTTGCAATGCTACTGCACAGTTACCATCTGTTACGATTAAGAATTTAGAAGGCAAAACGATTGACACTTCTAAACTAAATAATAACGGCATGCCTTTTATTATTGACTTTTGGGCTACATGGTGTAAACCATGCCAACGTGAATTAAAAGCGATTAATGATGTTTATGCTGATTGGCAAAAAGAAACAGGTGTGAAGCTATATGCCGTTTCCATAGACCAAGCTCAGAATATTGCAAAAGTGAAACCAATGGTTGACGCTCTAGGATGGGATTTTGAGATATTGCTTGATCCTAATGGTGATTTTAAAAGGGCATTGGGAATTAACCTGATACCACATCTTATCATCTGCGATGGTGACGGAAAGATTATTAAAAGCCACAGTGGCTATACGGATGGATCGGAAGCAGAAATCTACAAAACGCTAAAGGAAATAACAAAAAAATAAAAAACTGCTTATGAATTTCAACAAATACTGTTTCTTGCTTATAATCTTGTGCTTTTTGCCTTATAAAACAAATGCGCAAGAGCCTGATAATATCAGATTGTCTGGTAGCATACAGTCTGATGTACTCTTGCCACAAACTGATAATGCGATAAAAGCCGATAAGAAGAATGGTAATGTGGAGACAAATTCATATATTGACTTGAATTTGTACAGCAAATATATTGATGCTGGTATTCGTTATGAATATTTAGAACATCCGCTACCTGGATTTGAAACCGATTTCAAAGGAAATGGTGTACCATGGGGATATATTACAGGAAAATTGAAAAAAGCAAAACTTACAATAGGAACATTTTATGAGCAATTCGGTAGCGGACTGATTCTTCGTACTTATGAAGAACGGAATTTGGGTATCGACAATTCTCTGTTAGGTGCAAGATTAGTACTTGAACCAATCAACGGAATTCGACTTAAAGTACTAGGAGGACGCCAGCGCAGATATTGGAAGGAAAACAAAGCGTTTGTCTCAGGAGTTGATTTGGAACTAGAAGTAAGTAACTGGATAAAAGCTCTCAATGATCATAATTGGGATATCACGTTAGGAGGTTCATGCGTAAACAAACATGAAAAAGACCAAGATATAACCGTAGATGTTGATCCTACAAAGAAGATCAATCTGCCTGAAAATGTAGGTGCGTATGATATAAGAGCACAGATTAATCACGGCAATTATAACTTAACAGCTGAATACGCATACAAGAATAATGATCCGTCAAACGACAATAAGTGGATTTACAAGAATGGAAATGTGTTGTTTCTTTCTGGTTCATATTCTACGAGAGGTAAGAGCATCTTAATGCAAATTAAAAGAAGTGATAACATGTCATTCAGAAGCAGGAGGGACATGCAAGGAATATCGTCAACCTTGAATTTTCTACCGGCTTTTACAAACCAACAAACATACTCACTGGCAACTATCTACCCATATTCAACACAGAACACGGGAGAATGGGCTTTTCAAACAGAAATATCTTATAAATTCAAAAGCAATACAATATTAGGTGGAAAGTATGGAACTAACGTTAAATTAAATTATTCACACATTCGCTCTCTCGATAAAAAATATGAATATAATTATTTAAACGGGAACCAAACACTGATGGGTTCTGATGGATATAAATCCTCATTTTTCAAAATGGGTGATGAGATATACTACCAGGATATGAATATCAATATTGAAAAAAAACTTTCACACGCATTTAAACTTACCGGAATGTATCTGTTTCAATATTATAATCCAATCGTAGTCAGTCACGATGAGCCAAACATTAAAGCGAATATATTTATATTGGAAGGGAAATATGAATTTAATTCAAAATACACGCTCCGTACTGAAGTACAATATATGATGACAAATAATTATGACGGTCCGGAAACCACTGAACCTATTGAACGTAGCAATCAAGGAGACTGGATGTTTGGCTTACTGGAGCTTTCGTTACAGCCTTCTTTGATGGTAACTATTAGTGATATGTATAATTGCGGTTCAACTAAAATACATTATTATTTAGGTTCACTTACTTGGACTCATAATGCTCACCGTCTGCAAATCGGTTATGGACGGACACGAGCTGGGTATAATTGCTCCGGTGGAGTATGTAGAATGGTTCCTGCCAGTAAAGGATTACAACTATCATATAATTACAGTTTTTGATGATGAAAAAAATAATATTAGCACTGATTTCCCTGATGTTTGTTACCGCATGTGACAACATTGATGAAAATAGCAGATATAAGGATTCTGGTAATATGGATGCCCAGAAATGTGTATTGTTAGAAGATTTCACCGGACAAAACTGTCCCAATTGCCCAACAGCTTCAATAATCGCAACGGAATTGCAGAATGCATCAAATGGAAATCTAATTGTAGTAAGTATTCATGCTGGAGGTCTTTCATATAAGACATTCCGTACAGCTGAAGGTAATGAATATCTTAACACTTTTTATAGTAATGGTGACGAAAATGGGTATCCGGCAGGTATGATTGACCGTTCCATGATTAATGACAACAGAGTTTCAACCGAATACAATAAATGGGGTACATATATTGCAAGCAGGTATCAGGTAGAGGCTAAAGTAGGGCTGAAAGTAAGCTGTGTAGATGACGAGAATTCGAGCAAAGTTGTCATTAACACAAATATGGAAGGAATCTCTGTATCGGGTGAACCTTTACGATTGCAGCTATGGCTTATTGAAAGCGGAATTACAGCATGGCAGAAAGTTGCTATGTCTGACGGAAGTACTGTCACAAACGCTTCGTATGTACATAACCATGTTTTTCGAGCATCTATAAACGGTACATGGGGAGAAGATATTAAACTCTCTAAAGGTGAGAATCTTAAAAAACAAAACGATTTTGTTTTTGATACAAGTAAATACAATGCTGCAAATTGTAAGATAGTAGCATTTGTGTATAATACATCAACGTATGAAGTTTATCAATGTGCAGAATGTAATTTATTGAATAAATCAAACTAAAGAAATATATGAAAAGAATATCAATTACTTTATTTACCATATTGATGGTGGGAGCTGTTCAGGCTCAAGTTTCATTTTATCAAGGTGACAAGAAGTTGAATGATGGTGACACAATTACGATAAATGATGCGACCACCATGAACGACGGTGGTGATGTGTCTGTGTCAATGGATAGCAACTTAAAATTAAAAAATGAGAGTAATGAGACGTCGAACATTTCATGTTCACAACATGTCGTATCCTATACGACAAGTGGAAGTTTCGAATTCTGCGTGGGATCCTGCACCATAGGGACAAATGACAGGACACTCACAATTTCATCAATTGCTGCGGGGAAATTCATAAGTGGCTTTGAACTTATATATTTGCCACAATATGGAAGTTTCGGAAAATCTATAGCAACTTATACTGCAAATATAATAGGTTCTACTGAGAAATCAAAAGTAACTGTTATCTTTAATTATCAATCTACAGAAGGGATAAACTCTGTTCAAACAAATAAATTAAAGGTTTATTCTACCATAGAATCATTAATATTGAATTGCCCTACTTGTTCTGCGAAGAAAGTTACAGTATATAATGTATCAGGAAAAGCTATTGCTTATTACACTTTATCCGGATCTTTAAAGGAATATATCTTGCCTAAGATAGAAAAGAAAGGTTTATATTTATATTCTGTAGAAATGGTAGATGGTGAAAAAATATCAGGAAGGTTTCTTTCTTCTACAAGATAAGTAACATAAAGATTAATATTTAACGTGAGTTCGATGAATTTATCTTAGAATAAATTCATCGAACTCACGTTATGTTATATAAAAATATATAACTTTACAGCCCGAAAATAAGACATTCATAGAATGAAAGGTATCAAGATCTGTATATTATCGCTTACGATTGTTTCACTCTGGTCATGCAACGGAAAAGGGGAACATGGCAACGAAGAGATATATCATTTTAAGACGGAGGTGATCCACAAGACTACCCCGGTGAAAGACCAGGGAAACAGCAACGCCTGCTGGGCTTATGCCATGCTCTCGATGATAGAGAGTGAACATCTGACCGTGGACGATTCAGTGAATCTGTCGACGGCTTATGTGGAGCGAATGCGTATGAACGAGGAGGCAATAAAGTATTATCTTGCCGACGGACAGTACCGTTTCATCACCCGCGGTACCGGAATGACACTAATTCACTCCATTATGCGCTATGGGGTGATGCCTTACGACTCTTATAAAAATGATTTTGATATCAGTGACAGAGTGGTCAGCCGCCGACTGGCTGTAGCTGGTAATACCGCCATCAATAATAAGGTGAGGCTAAAAAACTGGCAAAATAAAATTGACGGGATATTGGACGACACTTACGGACCTATGCCACGTAATGTCTATATGCTTGGAGCACAATACACTCCGCTGGAGTTTGCCCACAGCGTTTGCCACAAAGATGAATACATGGCGTTGACAAGTTTCACCCATCATCCGTTCAACACTTCTTTTGAACTGGAAATTCCTGACAACTGGGAACATGACGAATTTATGAATATACCGATCGAAAGACTGACAACACTGGTAGAGAAAGCTCTACGTAGCGGTCATACCGCAGTATGGGAAGGCGACAGCAGTGAACCCGGATTCTCATTCAGAAAGGGTATTGCCATCTTAACCGGAAATAAACCCATAAATCAGTCGGAACGTCAGAAAGAATTCGAGCAGCTTGAAACCTCCGGCAATCATACGATGCACATCATCGGCATCGCTCATGACCAATACGGAAAAGAGTTCTTCGTGATGAAGAACTCTTGGGGCACCTCCAATCCGTATCACGGACTGATGTATATGTCTGTAGATTATTTTAAGATAAAGACAGTGGCTGTATTCATACCTACGGCGGTCTTCACAGAGAAGTAAGCACAGGCATTGCACAGCCTCTTACTACATTCAGCTTCAATCTTTTACTTATTCAGTTTCCACGTGCAGCCGTCCTTGGTATCCTTTACCTCAAAACCTTCGGCAGACAGCAGATCGCGAATCTTATCACTTGTGGCCCAGTCCTTATCGGCTTTCGCCTTGGCTCTCTGTTCCAGTAGCATGTCAACCACCTTACCGAAAGCTTCCTCACGTGCCTCGTTGTTGGCTCCTTTTGCAGCTTTGAGTCCAAGCAAGTCGAAGGTGAAGAGATCCATTGTATCGGTGAGTTCCTTAAGATCAGCCTCGTTAATCGTAGTTTTCTTATCGATACAACTATTGATGATACGGCAGGCATCAAACAAATAACTGATGACAATAGGCGTATTGAAATCGTCGTTCATGGCATCATAACACTTCTGACGAAGTTCACTGACAGATTTTGTGACAGCCTCATCACTACTCTTCGAAGGAGTGATGCGATCAATATTATTGATACCGTCCATCAAACGTTCAAGCCCCTTCTGACTGCTTTGCAAAGCTTCGTTCGAGAAGTCGACAGGGCCGCGGTAATGAGCCTGAAGGATGAAGAAACGTATGGTCATCGGACTGTAAGCCTGCGTAAGACTCTCGTGAGTACCGGTAAAGAACTGGTCGAGAGTGATAAAGTTGCCAAGGCTCTTACCCATCTTCTGTCCATTGATAGTAATCATATTATTGTGCATCCAGTACTTGACCATCTGGTCACCCTGACTAGCCACAGACTGAGCAATCTCGCATTCATGGTGTGGGAATATCAGATCCATGCCTCCACCGTGGATATCAAAGTGGCTTCCAAGATATTTTCTTCCCATGGCAGTACACTCGCAGTGCCATCCCGGGAATCCCTCGCTCCAAGGACTCGGCCACCGCATGATATGTTCGGGTTGAGCACACTTCCACAAAGCGAAGTCCACCTGATTATGTTTTTCTCCGATACCGTCGAGTTCGCGACTATTATTGATTACATCATCAAGATTACGCCCCGAAAGGATGCCATAACGGTGAGCCTCGTTATATTTCTCCACGTCGAAATAGACGCTACCCTTGCTCTCATAAGCGAAACCGTTTTTGATGATCTCCTTCACAAGTTCCTCCTGCTCGATGATATGACCTGATGCATGCGGTTCGATACTAGGGGGAAGTACATTAAGCGCATCCATAGCCTGATGAAAACGATTGGTATAATATTGAGCCACCTCCATCGGTTCGAGCTGTTCCAGACGAGCCTTCTTTGCAATCTTATCCTCACCCTCATCGGCATCATGTTCCAGATGGCCCACATCAGTAATATTTCGTACATAACGCACTTTATAACCGATATGCTGGAGATATCTGAAAACAAGATCAAATGTTATTGCAGGGCGTGCATGACCCAGATGAGCGTCACCATAAACAGTAGGACCACACACATACATACCCACATGAGGAGCGTTGATAGGAACAAAAAGTTCCTTCTGACGCGATAAAGTATTGTAAATAACCAGTTTCTGTTCCATAATAATCATTTTTTCGTCTGCAAAGGTAATGCAAACCGAGCGGAGAACAAAATAAATTTATTTATTTTTTATTCCGAGGTGCAGCTTATCTTCTTTCATTTCCCCTGATTAGCGAAATACGCATTCAGTTCATTCAGCGCACTCTCTTCGACGTTTTGCATATCTTTGATGATACGGCCCTTCTCCAGCAATAAGATTCTGGTGGTGACGTCTGCGATATAATTCAAGTTGTGACTTGAGATCATCACCGTTGTGCCGAAATCATGATTCAACCGTTTAATCATTTCGGCAACGGTAATCTGCGACGAAGGATCGAGATAGTTGAATGGTTCGTCAAGTATTAATACCGTCGGATTGATGAGCATCGCCCCGATGATGCCTATCTTCTGTCGATTACCTTCAGAGAAATTCTTGATATATTTTTTCGTGCCCAATATCTCGTCGTGCATCAACGGTACATATTGCTCCAATCGTAACTTTAATATCTCAGGCGTAATCTTATACACATCTCCGATAAAGGAAAAATATTCCTCAGGTGTATAGAAATCTATCAGAAACTTGCCATCGATGAACGAACCTGTATATTCCTTCCATTCGAAATCTTTATTAACTTTTTGCTTGTTGTTTATCACATAACCTTTGTCGGCACGAATGAGATCGAGAATAAGTCGAAGCATCGTCGTCTTTCCAGCTCCGTTGTTCCCTACAATACCCACCAGTTCGCCTGAGTTGATAGTCAGGTCGGGTATATCCAATACGGTATTGCCACCGTATATTTTTTTCAAATCATGTATTCTAATTTCCATATTACTATTTTCTGTATCTTTCCATTTTATCATATCGCTTAGATTCCCACTTTAGAGCTACTTTCGCTATAATCAGACGATGGCATGCAATACCTATTATTCCTAACACGCAAAATATAATTAACGCTGTATTCAAAGGCAGATATAATATACAAAACATATAAAAAAATGTGACGGGAATAAATATCGCCACCCCATATATGTTGATAACAGTATTACTGCCTTGATAATTGAAAAACGGTGATTCAAACATATCTAGCCTACTTGACATCAGGCACGTTGGCATAAACAATGGATGGATTACCCCAATAACAAATATCAGTGTAGAAGGAAGTAACCACGGGGACAAATCAGACAACCAAAAAGCCGGGATCATCAGCAAAGCGGGAATGAAACTTAATATGGAGAAAAAATAATATTTATTACGGAGCAATGTTCTTATCTGCACAGGTCTGGTCCATATTCCATCAAAGTAATCAACAGAGCCATATCACCCAGGAAATTATAATTGGTAACGTATATTTCCACCCATGTGCTTTACGAAGGCATGTTACAGATATACCATTCACAAGCGAACCACTATAGAAGAGAAGTATGGCAAGAATGAATTTGTCGAAAAACATGAATGTGAAACATATAGGAATCATAAATACCAACAGATATAGATTCCAGAAGCTTATAAAATTGCTTAATATCAAAAAATCATCCCAGTCTCTTTCCGGTATAGGGCGTGTCTTCAAGTAATCATCCATCACAGTAGCGTCATTCTTCCACAATAATTTGATAAGGAAATCGGGGAGCAATAAACATATTTCTATTGGAACTATCAGTTCTGAAAAATCACTTTTCCCAAGAATATGAGTTAGATTCTGGCCTGAATGTCGATAAGCAAGCCACACAATAAGGAGTATCACAGCATAAATATATAATGTAATACCGACACTACGCCATTTAATGTTCCTAAGCTTTTGATTCAGCCATATATTGAGAATTACCTGAAGCATCGTCATCTCATAATAATTATTATATGGTTTTTATCCTTTTTACTTTAAGTTTATCTGTTTTATCCAGTCTGCGATATCCTTTAATACTTCCGGAGATATTGTTTCCGAGATATTAACATACTCTGAAGAATTACCCGTGGTGCAGTGCTGAAAAAGATGGTTAAGACCATCATATTCCTTAACCATGTTTTTACTGTTTGCAGGAAGCAACTGTTTGATTGAGGCAAGATTAGATGTAGAAATTACTTGCATATCCTTTGTTCCATTAATAGCCATTGTGGGACATTTCGTCCCTTTTATATCTGATGCGGGATCAAAACTCAGAAAGTATTTCAACCAAGGGTTAGTTGTTTTAGTAAATTGCGTTATCTGAGCATCAGCTATATTTCTGGAAAGACCGTTTAACTCGCACATACGATGAATCTGTTCCGATGGCGGTTGTGGATTCTGAGTACGTATGAAAATCACTTCACCGGAAGTCATATTCAGATCGAACGTCATCCCCGACTGAGAAAATTTACCGATTATTTCTCCGTTCTTAAGTCCTCCTGCATACGAAGCACCAATCTTCGTTACACTGATATTCACAGAGTCGGTACTAATATAGTTGACCACAGCTGGAAAATCCTTGACCCCTTGCTCCAGACAGTCCATGGTACACACACCCTTGCCACTACCGTCCTGAATGAACTTGAACACCAGACTGAGTTTCTGCTGACCGGCATTTAATTTTCCATTCCATGTTCCACTTATCTTTTGCCCATAACTAGTGATAGCTAAAAGTGCTACCACCACAGACGAAATTATTTTCTTTTCCATAATATACATTTTACGATGCAAAGATAATTATTTAAAATTAGAAACGACTTATTTTGTTACATCTTTCAAATGTAGAGTGTATTTTTCACAGTTATATTCTTTGTATATTAGAGATTTTAGATAAATATTTGCAGTTCCGTGTTTTTTTGTTCTCGAATATAGACATGGTGTCTATTTTCTTCGATGAAATGGTCATTTTCTTAAGATTTTAGTAAGTTGTATTCCATATACAAGGAACATGATTTTTGATATAATAGAGAAAGATATTTTGTTTATCTAAAATTCTATAAGTTTCTTTAAATCAGATAATTATATAACAATATCTATATTATTATTATATTAATATACTTTTCCCGTAGATAGAAATTATAGATTGATTTGTCTATATGATTTTTATACAACCTTATAACAAAAAGCTTATCTTTGCATTCTAAAATCTAAAAAGAATAAAAATATGAAAAGAATTATTTGCCACTTGCTGTTAGCATGTTTTTTATTATTAGGAGTGTCAACACTTTGTAAGGCTGACGCCATTGTTCTGAATAAAAGAACGAGTATATTAAGAGCCCCGGGCAGAACGCCACAGACACAACAGCAATCGCTGACAGCATCTATCAATGAAAACTTAATTTTATTCCAGTCATCTCAGGATATTGAGGATGTAACAGTATCAATAGTTTCTAGTGATGGTACAATAGTTTACTCTGAAACAACAGATATGGTCACGGGGATGCAATACAATATATCAATGGATAATTACAATAGTGGAAATTATTCCGTTATATTTAAATGTGGCAGCGTAACATATCAAGGCGATTTCTTAATAAGATAAATAGTGTAGTAATAGAAAGTTTGGTTGGCTAGATGCATTTTTTATAGTATCTAGCCAATTTTTGTGTTATTATTGTAGCGAAAATATATGGAATTTGTTAACTTTGTGGTCTAAACTACAAAGCTAACATAGGAAATATGTTTAAGACAAAGAACTATACTTTAATAATTGTCATACTTATTTGTATAATAAACATGGCTTGTCAAGGGAATAAAATGCGAACCGATCTATTGGTCGCAGACAGTATTATGGATGAAAATCCGGACAGTGCTTATGCTATATTGTCAAAAATAACAGATGCAGACAAACTAGAAGACGGAGATAAGGCTTTTTTCCTTTTACTGAACACTCAGGCAAAATGGAAGACCGGCCGTGATATAACGCGTGATTCTTTGTTAAGCTTCTCTATTGATTATTTAAAAAATAGCCATGATAAAGTACGATTGGCTAAAGCTTATTACTATAAAGGTATCGTATGTCAAGAGACTAATCGTAAACTAGAGGCTCTCCATTTATATTTAAAAGCATCTGAAGCTATAAAACAAACAAAAGAGAGACATTATGCAGTCTTAATATTTTCATATATCGGTACTCTGTATAATAGTGAACACATGAATGAAGAAGCTTTCCATTTCAACAAAATTGCATACAATTATGCAGTAGAAGATAAAGACACATTGGGAATAGTAAGTCTGACCATAAACTTAAACACTTATTATCTGTCTAAAAAGAAATACAAATCGATATTAAACAACGGAATAAAAGCTCTCAGTCTAATGCAAAAATGCGCTAGAAGTAAAAGTTGTATTTGTGATGTTTATAGTGACATAGCTTTGGCACATAGTCTTCTAAAAAACTATACGAAAGCCATCCAATATAATGATTCTTCAATGAAATACACGACAGACTCTGCGAGCATTTACATCTCACATGGATTATATGGATGTATATTCTTAGAAACAGGAAAACTGAAATTGGCAGAGAAACATTTCAATATATGTAAAAAAGGTAAAGAATTACAGGACTCTATCGTTTATGCTGAAGGCATGTACAATATAGCTGTTCATAATAAGGATTTCGAAAACACAGTGAAGTTTGGTTCTGAGTATGCCAACATCTATAAGAATCTATATGAAAATGATAAGAGATATGAATTTGTAAGATTGCAGAAAGAGTATGACGAGGCACAAAAAGATAAGGAGTTGAGTCTGGCTAAGATAGATAACCTTAATCTGAAACTGGTTTTATCATTCGTTGTTTTCATAACGATTCTTATCGGACTGTCCCTGTACTGGATTATCCGTAAACATATAAAAATCAAAAAAGATAAAGAACGAATGACAGAAGAACTTGCTGACAGAGATAACAAAATAAAGGAACATGAGGCAAAAGAAACAGAAAACAATGACACTATCAATTACTTAAAGTTAAGAATCTCAGAGATTGAAGATAAAAAATACATTAATGAATATGATGCTTCCAGACTAGCAGAGTTACGATTACAATTAGAAAAAGCCCAAAATAATAATATTCTTCTGAAAAATCAAATAAAGGAAAAAAGAGTCGATCTGGCTAAATTGATATCAAGTGAATATGATGCAGATTTGGATATCCTGAAGACAATTCTAGGGTTGAAGAAAAATAGGGTGCTGACAGAGAACGAGTGGCAGAGTATTTATCGTCTGATTGATGTAATAGACCATTCTCTTCTGGAAGAGTTGGAAAAAATAGATAATTTATCAAATTACGATAAAGAGATAACAGCATTAAGTGTGCTTGGAGTAAGACCAAAAACTATTGCCTTGATGTACAATACACTTGCCACAAGCGTATCCAGAGAGAAAAACAGAATAAAGCATAAGATACAGGAATGTGGGAACAATGTCTTGTATGTCCGTATTGATAATCTATTTCAATCATAATCCATTGATTTTGAGATAAATAAAATTATTAAATGTCTATATAGATTTTATCCGTTATTGATGCCTTTTAAGTAATTTTGCAGATGATAATCATACTGAAAATATGATATTTGAAAGCAAATAACACTTTAGGATTTGTTACATCAATAACAAGATGATGAATGATATAAATGTATGGATTACCTATCATGACGAGAAACAGATAGAAGACTATTCCCTAAAAGAGACAGGGGAATATAGATTGTTCAAGGCTAACGATACAAAGATTGAAGGTGAAAATATTAACTATCTTAACAAATTTTATTCTGAGATATGTACACTGTATTGGGTTTATAAGAACAAGAAAAAAAGCAGAATGATAGGATTTTGCGATTATCGACAAATTATGACTGACTGGTTTAATTTGGATAATGGAATGTGCATCACACTCCCACCCATACACATGTCTTCAACTATTATATATAGTTTTTACAAGGAAGCTCATAATATGTTCGACATGATTGACGCTATCGATATTATCAATGAGATGTACGGTAAGGGAAACAAATATACAAAATATTTACTTAATGAAAGAATATTTATAGAGAACTGTTGTTTTATGATGAATTATGGGGATTTCGAGAAACTTTGTGAGTTTCTCTTCCCCATTTTAAAAGAGTTTGACAGACGGAATAATCTCAATATGGACTTCGATAATTATATGGCGAAGGCTAAACGGGATTCCAGATATGATGATGTGGACTACCAGTGCCGCGCAGTGGCTTTCTTGTCGGAAAGGCTGATCAGCTGCTATATTTATACGAATATGAATGCCATATCAATAATAAAAACAGGAAAACTAGCGGAATAATGATTTATGATTTGGTAATAGTGGGCAGTGGATTGTATGGTGCAGTTTCTGCATATCTTGCCCGCGAACGTGGATTACGGTGTATTGTATTGGAACGTCGAGCTGCCATTGGAGGAAACGTTAGAGACGAACAACAAGAGGGTATTCATGTACATAAGTATGGGCCCCATATATTTCATACAAACAACAAGGAGGTGTGGGACTTCGCCAACAGATTTGCAGAGTTCAATCATTTCAGATACTGCCCGCTGGCAAGAAGCGGAGAACGACTATACCATCTACCTTTCAATATGAAGACCTTTTATGAGGTGTATGGGGTAAAAACCCTTCATGAAGCAAAAATTCAAATTCAGAAAGAACACGAAAAGGAATACTATGAGCATCCAATGAATCTGGAACAAAAGGCAGTTTCACTAGTGGGGCGTAAGCTTTACGAATTGCTCATAAAAGACTATACAGAGAAGCGATGGGGAAAGAAGGCTACGGAATTACCCGCTTTTATCATAAATCAATTACCGCTAAGGTTTAGATACGATAATAATTACTTCAACGATAGATATCAGGGAATACCTATTGGGGGTTATTCGTCCTGGATCAAAAAAATGCTTGACGGCATAGAGGTAAGGTTAAACACGGATTTCATCCAGGCAAAAGAATATTGGGAAAATCAGTCAAAACAAATCATATATACCGGGGCAATAGATGAATTTTATGATTATAAGCTCGGTGCACTGGAATATCGCAGTTTAAGATTTGAGGAGAAACTGTATCATACGGATGATTATCAAGGATGTGCTACCATGAACGAAATATCTCCGGATATTCCATACACAAGAAGCATTGAGCATAAACATTTTGAATCTGGATGCCAGCCTGTAACGATTGTCACACGCGAATATCCTGCAGAATGGCATCAAGGTGCTGATGCTTTCTATCCGGTCAACAATGAAAGAAACAACTGGTGGCATAATGAATATCGGAAAATGGCAGCAGTAATAAACCCGAGCATCAGGTTCTGTGGACAATTAGGTGATTACCGCTATTATAATATGGATGAAGTGATAAGAAGGGCTATGAAATCTATATGATGAGAGTACATACAAAAAGTTTTATAGATGTTGTGATTTAACGAATTAAATTGCCCAAACATTTGTTAATATTATCACTTATAACTTTTGGCAAATCCTTACAACTGCCTCCCAAATGAAGAACTTTCTTGCCAACACCATCATAAATATAATATTCCGGATATCCATAATGAGGACCGTCTGGTAACATCTTCCATTGATTCTTTGTTAACATATAGTGGTCTCCGGGTAAATCCTTAATATAATTGAACCATAAATTATGGTCTGAAGTTTCATCAGTCAAATATAGAAACTTTACATTCTTCCCTGCATATTCTTCTTTTAATGGTTTTAAGTCCTTTATATTTGATTTGCATACTCCACACCAGGTTGCCCAGCAATCAATAAAAACGACACTATCTCTATATCTGTTAATGATATTTTTCATCACACTATCGGTAATATTAACATCAACAGAACAGATCTTCACTGCTGAGTTAATGTTATTAGTTAGTTTCACAAAGTCGTTCATCCGTTTAATCTCAGGAACATAAATGTGATTTAATGAACTTAACAGGCTGTCATTGATAACGGTTCTGGCTGTCAATGCCAAGTGCACGAGTTCCTGTGCATGTTTGAGGTCATTCATCCATTTATATAGCCGGCAGTCATTCATTTTGTTCGCTTCGAGATATGGAAGAAAGGTCGTGTCTGTAATTACATACAGACCGTTCGGATCATTCAGAATTGGAAGTTCTATCGCATGGCCATCTGTTAGTGAAACATCTCCATCGACCCTGTCATATAAATAATCAGCCTGTGACTTTAATCTCAGATATTCTTTTATCTGTGGGTTGTATGTCTTTTCCGCATTAATTCTGTCGAGTTCTTCACGGTATTGTTTCCATAACATCTCATTACGTGTTGTATGATGAATCACAGTCTCTTTAGCAGAAGTTTCAGCTTTCTTACCGGCACGATGAAGATATAAGTACTCGTTGACAGAAGCCAAATTTCCTGAAAACCGGTGGTTGGCAGGTAACATCTTATCCTTATATTGGGCAGGGTTATATCCACTATTCCTTTCAGCATTAATTGCGACAGCATCTATATCCAAAGTCAAGGTATCTCCGGGTGTCAGCATGATCGGGTAATCTTTTAAGTTAAATCCTAGACATCCATATATGGCTGTAGGAGTATTAATAGAAATGGTATATTCTCCAGATATGGAATCAGCCTTGCAAAGCATTCTGGTTATTGCATTTGTCAAAGGATTAATATATCTAAATCCAAATCTAGTGTTATTACCATATATATGTCCTTTTAAGACAGCATTTCCCATTATCTGTTTAAAGGCTGGTAATGTTTTATTTTTATCCTCATTATAATTATACCCCTTTCCAAGTTTTGATTGATAAGGCTCACCAATTGTGCGGATTCCTTCTACTTTCCATTTGTTATCTTCCACGACATCAAATTTATTAGTATTGCGTGGTAAAGGATCGAAATATAAAATAAGAGAATCCGAGTTTGCTGTTTGACTATTCTTATTAATGATACTGTCTGTATGAAACTCTTTCGGTAGGCATTTGCCATAAAATGATAAGTCATAACATTTTCCTCCATGCACTTGATATTTTTTCCCATCTTTTAATAAATGTATGCCTGATGATACCATCCATGGTTTATGGATATCATTATTTATCGTAAAATGTATAACCGAAGCTGTATCCGTTAATTCTATACGACTTATCGAAAAGGTATTTGTTGTGGAACTTTCCCAATATGGGATATCAATCACTTTTGTAGTATTGCCACATGAAGTAACGAAGCATATTATTACAAATAAGGTTACGGGGACGATAGTCTTTTTCATGTTTTATTATTTAAGGTTTAATAAATATCTTATTTCTTATAATTACTAGTAGCATGATTAAGTCTCTCAAGCATATCTTTAATACCTTTGAATCCACAGAAACAGTTGCACATATTACCTTCTTTGTCAAAAATAAAGTATGAAGGGAAACCCGTCAAATTATATTTGTCTAGGATGAGGATCACATCTTTATGATCAAGATAGTAATGCTCATCTCCAATATATTTTATATCCTCTTCCCATTCCTTGCGGGGAGAACTGGTGTCGGAAATGTAAACGAAGTCAACACCGGCTTTTCTCAGACTATCTT
>Ga0302272_1000021_pt1 | contig 104483 bp, 91 predicted proteins | sample III_Bog_N1_2_FD_198772 | JGI IMG/M metagenome (GOLD analysis project Ga0302272, IMG submission 198772) | Peat permafrost microbial communities from Stordalen Mire near Abisko, Sweden - III_Bog_N1_2 | ecosystem: Environmental > Terrestrial > Soil > Wetlands > Peat | place: Sweden: Abisko...
CGACAAAACGCCATTGCAAAAATTGCTCAATGTGAAAGAGAAAATTCAAATCGTCGAAAATCAAGAAGTCAAAGAACTTTTGTTGTTTTAGTTAAATCTATTAACAATTTAATGCATCAACAGTATTGAGTGATTATAGATCGAATCATGTAAGTGCAACAAATTCAGTCCGGATGACAGATAGATAAACAAGGTAACGGCAGAACATGGAAAAAAGCTGATATAGTCAATAAATAACATATAATCAGTCAACTGAACCGGAATAATTTCTATATTCGAAATCGCTATACCTCATACCGGGACAAACAGAATCCACATTTAAAACCATTTATCGTATTTCAATCCGATAAACCCATACAACCCGTCATTCAATTCTATTCCGGGCCACAACACGCTATCTGATTATAACTTATCATTGATATACCAAATTAAAACAGTCAAAAAAAAGATCGTTTTAACTTTCGAAAACAACAAAAGAAAAAACGGAAACCACAAGCGAATTATCAGCACCGAATAAAGTCACTTTTAGGCGCACCACAGACAGGGCACACCCAATCGTCGGGTAAATCGACAAACTTTACACCATCTATCTTCTCATCGTAAATGTAACCGCAATCACTGCATTCGTAACGACTAAATGCTTCCGGTGAATTTTCAGTCTCCGGTTCGGATGGAGCCCGATAAGTAGGTGCATTTTTAGGAGAAACACCTTTTCTGACTTCCCTGTAATAGGCATAAGTAATCGGATCATTTTCATCGTTGATCAGTTGAGCATCGACCAGTTCGCCAATAAACATCCAATGTGTTCCGACATCAATCTTTTTGACGACCTTCAGATCCAGATAAGCCAGGCTATCATTTAAAATAATGGGAGCACCCGTCAGACCATACCGGATATTCATTCCTTCCATTTTATCCATATCCCGGCCGCTTTTATAACCAAAGCACGTAAAAACTTCAGCAGCGGTACTTTGTTGAAGGACCGACACGGAAAAGCAACCGTATTCTTCAATCAGTTCAGCGGTATAGTTATTTTTGTTGCAGCAAGTTGCAAATTGGGCGGGAGTGGCAGTAACCTGAAAAAAAATATTGGAGATAAAACCGTTACCCTTGTTCTTATCTCCCGAACATACCACATACAACCCGTATGTGATTTTGTATAAAGCTTCTTGATTTATCATTTTTTCTTCAAGATTTCATTGAAGATACAATCCGAATATCAGCAGATTTGCCAGTGGGAATAACTGTCTTGCAGGTTTAAAACAAAAACGGAGCTATTATGTTCATCCCCGAACCGCAGAAGCTACGAACTATTCAGAAGGCATCTTTACAAAATCAAAAGAATATATTAACAAATGGAAAACAAGGGTTCCTGACTTGGCAGGTAATTCGCAGCAGGATTTGCATTCATTTTTCTATTCAGATGCTCCTTATTTAGCCAAAAGGGAACTTTTAAATGCTGTAAATTTTTTGATTTAATATTGATTGCCTATATTTGTAACTAAAATGAATTCTTTTTCTTCATAAAAAAGATCAATTAAATTCGACATGAAGCAGACGACAAAACTAAGAGGATTGATATTAAGAGAATTACTGGTCCCCCTGCTGGCAATTCTGGGTATCATCATAGTTGGTTTTCTGGGATATATACTCATTGAAGGTCTTAGTCCTTTGCAATCGATCTATTTATTGATGGTAACGCTGACTACGATCGGGTATGGCGATGTTGTTCCCGTAACAGATACGGGGAAGATATTTACCATTTGTATCATTATTTCCGGATTTACAGTAGGTTTGTATGCAGTGGGTAAAATCTCCGCTTTCTTCGTTGAAGGTGAATTGTCGAAAATATTAAAACAGAGAAAAATGAACAAAGTATTAGACTCAATGAATGATCACTACATTGTTTGTGGTTACGGTAAGACCGGGAAAAGCGTTTTGGATGATTTATTACAGAGGGGGTTGGACGTAGTTCTTATAGAAAATAATGCAGAGAGAAGTGAAAAACTTCACGAGATTTACAGCAAGAAATTTATACATCTGGATGCAGATGCAACAACGGATGAAGCATTGCTGCAAGCAGGGATAAAGAGGGCAAAGATTCTGATATCGGTACTCTCCACCGATGCGGAGAATCTTTTTGTTACGCTAAGTGCAAAAGATTTGAATAAAGATATAAAAGTAATTACCCGCGTGGCAGAAACAAATTCGGCAGAGAAATTCAGAAAAGCCGGAGCTGATTTTATTGTTTCACCCATTGAAATTGCCACCGAACGAATCATTTCCATTGCCACTTCAAGTACCGACTTCTTTAGCTTTGTCGAGTTTGCCGGAGGTAAAGAAGAAATGAAAGACTACAAATTCGGACTCGTGGAAATTAACGGAGGAAGCGATTTAACCAATAAGACCTATCGCGAAGCAAACATTCCACACCGGACGAATTTGGTAGTGATAGGTTGTTATACATCGGCGAGTGAATTGCAGGTCAATCCGAAAGCCGAGAATCTGATTCAGTTAGGGGATAAACTACTTGTCTTTGGGACAGAAGAACAGATTGACAACCTGAGAAAAATAGCAAAATACACAAAATAATTTACAATATATAAATTTACGATTGGCAATCGCATGATTCTGACAGAGTGATAAAGCGCGAATCAGTTTAATGTTATATTGTTTGCCATTGTAACCGACTAAAAATTAATGACAAAAATTGGAACAACACTCTCATCAGTTGGGCAAAAAGCTATTCTGTGCGGATCGGGAGAATTAGGAAAAGAAGTTGCCATCGAACTGCAACGGTATGGAATTGAAGTTATCGCACTTGACAAATATGCCAACGCACCGGCCATGCAAATAGCACACCGGTCACATGTATTTTCTATGCTCGACGGTCAAAAGTTACGCGAAGTGATAGAAGCCGAGAAGCCGGATTATATTATTCCTGAAATTGAGGCTATTGCTACCGACACATTGGTAGAACTGGAAAAAGAAGGATTTAATGTGATACCAACAGCGAAAGCCACTTTTCTGACCATGAACCGCGAAGGAATCCGCCGGTTAGCAGCCGAAGAGTTAAGTATTGCCACATCGCCTTATCGCTTTGCCTCGAACAAAGAGGAATTTGAACAGGCAGTGGCAGTCGTTGGCATCCCGTGTGTAGTGAAACCCATTATGAGTTCATCGGGTCACGGACAGAGTGTGATTAAAACTACCGATGATATTGAAAGATCGTGGAAGATAGCCCAGGAGGGTGGAAGAGCCGGTGCCGGACGTGTGATTGTGGAAGCATTTGTAAAATTCGATTACGAGATAACCTTGCTTACCGTTCGTCATTCAGCAGAAACAACTTTTCTTCAGCCTATCGGACATTATCAGCAGGATGGCGATTACCGCGAATCATGGCAACCACAGCCCATGGCAGAAACGGTGCTGGATAAGGCACAGCGGATAGCCGGGCTGGTCACCGGAGCCTTAGGAGGCTATGGCATTTTCGGTGTCGAGCTGTTTGTCTGCGGCGATGAAGTATTATTCAGTGAAGTATCACCCCGTCCGCACGACACGGGTATGGTGACCATGATCTCTCAGGATATGTCGCAGTTTGCACTTCATGCCCGAGCTATATTGGGGTTACCCATTCCTTCAGTCCGTTTTTACAGGCCCTCGGCTTCAAAGGCAGTTGTAGTGGAAGGCGACAGCGACAAAGTGATCTTCAGCAACCTGGAAGAAGTATTAGCCGAACCGGATATACAAATACGCATCTTTGGAAAACCGGAAGTCGTGGGACATCGCCGGTTAGCGGTCATCCTGGCCAGCGGCAATACCGTTGAAGAAGCCCGTATTAAAGTAAACAAAGCATACGACAAACTAAAAGTTGAAGTATTGCCTCGTTAATTCAGAGAGTTGAGACAATATAAATAAAGGAAGTTCTAACCGGTACTTCCTTTATTTATTTTCAGAACGAATCAGAGACTAAAAACTACATACCAATCAAGATTCGTTTATTTGCGACAACCCGCAACACAGCACCTCCACACATCAACTCCATCCGCGGATTTACACATCAAGCAGCCGGAAAAAAGACATCGGAAACCCGCATTTTGATTTTTGTAAATAATATAAAAATCAATAAAAAACCATATCTCAAATATTTTTTGTATCTTTGCATAAGGATGGTTACGTAAACCTCCTTCTCTCTGTTGAGCATTCGTTCAATTTGCATCAATTTGACTGTACAGACAGCTTTCTCTTCCCTGAATAAGTTATCTCTCATTATTCGTATCGAACGTTACCAACATCATTTTAAAAATTATATAATTGAATGGCAAAATCCCAAAACACATTTAACAAACAAGAAAACGAGAAAAAACGTTTAAAAAGAAGAAAAGAAAAACTAGAAAGAAAGGAAGAACAGAAATTACATCCTTCGGAGAGTGGACTCGATAACATGATTGCTTATGTTGATGAATTCGGTCGTATTTCCGATACTCCACCCGATCCATTAAAGAAGAAGAAAGTAGACGCTTCAACCATCGAAGTAGGTGTACCCAGACGCGAAGAAGAAATTGTTTCACCTTTCAGAAATGGACGTGTAGATTTTTTCGACGATTCCAAGGGATTCGGATTTATCAAAGAAACCGGAACCCAGGAAAAATACTTTGTTCACGTGAATGGCTTGCTACAACAAGTAAAAGAAGGTGACACGGTTACTTTTGAACTGGAACAAGGCAGAAAAGGAATCAATGCCGTAAGGGTAAAAAAAGTATAGGTTTCCTTCAAAGACAACCCTGTTGAAAACCCCGTTGGCTATTTAAGGAATGAATTCAGGCTACATCCACTAATCTGTGTCTTTTCTTTAGTTGAATTCGTAAGATTTACGGTTTAATGAAGTATGTTAAAAAAGTCACAGCAGGTAAAGCTATCACTATATTTATTAAAAGAGAGGATAATTCATAGATATGAATTATCCTCTCTTTGTGTTGAAGAAGCAAAAATACTTATCCAATAATCCAAAATAAATCTGTAAACCTTATTTTTACAAAGCAATGCATTGCTTTTAACCTCACGTAGCTACAGATCCTGCTTTTTTATTTAACAACACATTTCAAACAAAAGTATCTATAATTTGTTTTCTAAGAGAACATTAATAAAACGAATTATGAGACTAAATATTGGAACGATCTTTCTATTGCTTTTTTCTACTTTTACATCAACAGCACAAGAAAACAAATCAGCTATGGACTTTTATCAATTTAAAGCAAAATCACTACAAGGTGAAGAAATCAGCATGAACAATTATGCAGGTAAGGTAGTATTGGTAGTTAATACAGCCAGCAAATGCGGATTTACACCGCAATATGAAGGGCTTGAAAAACTTTACAAAGAATACAAGGACAAAGGATTGGTTATACTTGGGTTTCCCTGTAATCAGTTTGCCAATCAGGAACCTGGAAGTGCAGAAGAGATTTCTAAGTTTTGTACATTAAAGTATGGGGTAAGTTTTCCCATGTTTATGAAAATAGATGTAAACGGTGAAAACGCCGATCCACTCTATAAGTTTTTAAAAGTTGAACTACCTGGAACATTGGTGAATGATATAAAATGGAACTTCACCAAGTTTCTGCTTGACAGGAAAGGTAAACCTGTAAAACGGTATGGTTCGATAGTTAAGCCTGCAGATATAGCAAAGGACATAGAAAAGCTCTTAGCTGAAAAATAGTACAATAAAACGGACTTCAAAATAAACTGAAGTCCGTTTTTTGTTCCCCCGACAACGATTACTTCTTTCGTTTCATCATTTAACCAACACTACACTGTATTCATTTCATTGTATTACAGTCTTCTTTTCCCAGCCAAGTTACCAGACCTTACCCGTTACTACGGAGCTTATACCAACCTTATATAATAGTCATAACAAACGAGACAAATACCTATTTTTCTCTCGACATCCTCTTAAGGAGAAAAATCTCATCAATCAAAAAAACGCCCAACAAGGGTTAATTACAATTAACAGCACCTTAAAATTACCAATATAGATTAAATAAACAAGATTATTTTAACAATAATTCCAGCAGAAATATATGACTAATCGTTTTTCAGAAATAATTTGTAGCAATAGGTTGTAATAGTATTTCCGGCTAATTTGAAAACAGGTTCAAGTATTAAATAGAAAATTTACAATTAGAAATGACGGACCATTTACAATCTTTCATTATCAAACTATTACATTTGGTACGCTTTAGAGAATCGACTTTACAATTAATATTTTCATTGCAGTCGATTCTCTAAGAATGAAAGGCGTAGCAATAATTTCACCGAACCAGCAGAAAAAATACGACAAACAGCTGTATATCAATATATAATTAATTTATATATATTTGTATTGTCAACCAACAAATGAGCAAACTTGTTTTTACTCTAATAAATTTTAGATTCATGAAAATTTCAACTATCAAATCTTATTCCAAAACAACAATCTTGTTCTTTTCAGGTTATATGTTGATTCTTATAGCCACACTTTTGTTTTACCGGTAAAATAAAAAAATGTGCAATTTATTATCAGTATTATTTATATTTACTTTAGAATGAACAAAATAAATTACAAATAAAATCCCGACTTCAAAAAAAAATATATGCTTTCAATTAAAAACATTCGGTAGTTATGATTCAAAAAAAGACGTCTGCCGAATTATCGGACAGACGTCTTTTTATCAGATTGTGAAATTATTTAGAAATATAGTTTACAATCCATTCACCTACTTCAGTGGTTTTATAAGCCGTACTTCCGGTTGAAATATCTTCTGTTACAACACCGGCATCCATACTTGCAGCCACAGCCTCACGAATCAACGCACCTTCCTCCATCATTCCGAATGCATATTCAAACATTAAAGCTGCCGAAAGAATTGTGGCAAGAGGATTAGCAATGTTTTTCCCGGTAGCTTGTGGATAAGATCCGTGAATAGGTTCGAACACCGAGGTATGTATGCCAATTGAAGCAGAAGGCAACAGCCCCATCGAACCGCTTATAACAGAAGCCTCATCAGTAAGAATATCACCAAAAAGATTTTCAGTTACCAATATATCAAAGCTTTTTGGCCATTGGATTATCCGCATAGCCGCATTATCGACAAACATATATTCGGTTTCTACTTCAGGATATTGTGGGGCAATCTCCTGAGCTATTTGGCGCCACATGCGTGAAGTTGCTAATATATTGGCTTTATCGACTACTGTAACTTTTTTATTACGTTGAAGTGCAAATTTGTAAGCTAAATGTAATATTCTTTCGACTTCTTCCCGTGTATAAACACAGGTATCATAAGCTGTATTTCCATCTTCACTTCTTCCTTGCGGACGACCAAAATACATACCGCCTGTCAATTCCCGGATACACATAAAATCTGCACCTTCAACCAAATCCGCACGAAGCGGAGATTTATGTATCAAAGAAGGAAAAGTCGAAACAGGACGTATATTAGCATAAAGTCCCAAATCCTTACGCATTTTGAGCAATCCTTGCTCAGGACGTACTTTAGCAGAAGGATTATTGTCATATTTGGGATCACCAATAGCTCCAAAAAGAACCGCATCGGATTTCATACACAATTCATGAGTTGCCTTCGGATAAGGTTCTCCAAGGGCATCTATAGCACAAGCGCCCACAATACCAAATTCATAATTAAGATCATGACCAAATTTATGACAAACTGCTTTTGTAACGTTTAAGGCCTGTTCCATTATCTCCGGTCCAATGCCATCACCTGGTAATACTGCGATATTTAATCTTTTAATATCAACCTTAGAATTATTTACCTGGCAGGCTTTCGATGTAATTTCTGACATATTAAAGAATTTATTTTATATATTATTGTCTATTAATTATAGTTATTTTTTATTTTTGTCGTAAAAAATATTATCTTTGTGGCATTCAACCTAAAACTCAAAAGTCATGATTTACTTATTGATAACAATAGGAGCTTTTATTTCAATTATAACTACAGCTATTTTTAAATCTATAACAAGCAAACATAAATATCAGAAGTTCTTAAGAGCTCTTGTTGTTTTTATTTCTTTAGTTGTATATGTTGTTTGTTGTGTATTCATTCTCAGCCAAAAATCATTCCAATAAAAATAAACAGATTATTTAATCTATTATATTTAGCATTTTAATGGTTGCTTTTATTGCTGCCACAGTTTGATCTCCATCCAGACCTCTTGTTTTAAACACCTTATCATTAAACCTCCAGGTTATTATTGTTTGAACAAAAGCATTGGTTTGGCCTCCCGGTGGAATCACTACCACGTAATCCAGTAATTCAGGAGTAGGTTTCTTAAGACTCTTATAAATCTTCCACATTGCTTTTGATACGGCATTATATTGACCATCTCCGGAAGCCGATTGCTCATAGATGCTTCCATTTACTTCCATCTTTACAGTAGCCATTGGTCTTAATCCATATGTCACCGATAATGAATAATTCAGCATCTTGATAATTTGCTCTTCCTGATCATTTTTCAATACATCAGATACAATATAAGGAAGTTCATCGAGTGAAACCATTTCCTTTTTATCTCCCAATTCAACAATACGTGAAGTAACACGTTTCATCATTTCATCATCAAGTTCGATTCCCAGTTGTTGCAGGTTTTTCAATATGTTTGCCCGACCCGAGGTTTTTCCAAGTGCATATTGACGTTCCCGACCAAATCGCTCAGGTAATAAATCATTATAATACAGATTCCGCTTATTATCACCATCAGCATGAATACCGGCAACTTGCGTAAAGACATTTTCCCCGATAACCGGTTTATTATGTGGAATCCGAATTCCGGAATACGTTTCTACAACTTTACTGACCGAATTAATTTTATCTTCCTGAAGTTTTGTTTTCAGATTCAACTGATCATGTAAAACGGCTAATACACTTGACAACGGAGCATTACCGGCACGTTCTCCCAATCCGTTTACAGTTACGTGAATCCCTTGAATGCCGGCTTTAACAGCTTCATAAACATTGGCCACGGCTAAATCATAATCATTGTGTGCATGAAAATCGAAATGTACATCCGGATAACGGGTAATCATTTTTTTACAGAACTCCCTCGTTTCATCAGGATTCAGAATTCCAAGCGTATCCGGCAACATAAAACGTTTTACATCTTCATCTTTCAGTGAATCGACCATAAAATAAACATAGTCTTCCGATTCACGCATACCGTTCGACCAATCTTCGAGGTAAACATTAACGGTTATACCCATTTCTCTTGCATTTGCCAATACATGTTTGATGCCGGCAATATGCTCTTCCGGAGTTTTCTTTAATTGATGAATACAATGTTTTAAAGAACCCTTGCACAACAGATTGATCACTTTACAACCTGCATTCTGAATCCAGTCAAGGGATAATCGGTCATCAACAAAGCCCAGCACCTCTATCTGGTCAATATGTCCGTGAGCACTAGCCCATCTTGCGACTTGTTTAACCGAGGCAAACTCTCCATCAGAAACACGTGCTGAAGCAATCTCAATTCGGTCTACACACAACTCTTCCAACAGAAGCCGGGCTATACTTAACTTCTCTTGTGCTGCAAATGAGACCGACGATGTCTGTTCTCCATCGCGAAGAGTGGTATCCATTATTTCTAACATAACTATCATATTTGCCAAAAGGTTAACCGGTAAATGTGCCTATAAATAACACATACCAGATTAACCTGTCGGCAGATTAATTAATTCCTTGCTTTTTCGTATTGTTCTATCTGTTCTTTCTTGCTCAACAGATAATCAATATCGTCCAGACCGTTTACAAAACAATCTTTTTTGTATGGATTAATAACGAATGATTCATATTTTCCGTTGGCATTATTCGTAATGGTTTGTGCTTCCAGATTTACCGTAAGAGTCACATTCGCATCTGCATTTACGGATTCAAAGATCTCCGCTAAAAAAGGTTCTGAAACTACCACCGGTAATACAAAGTTATTCATTGCGTTATTTTTAAAGATGTCGGCAAAGAAGCTTGACACAACGACCTTGAATCCGTATCCGGCTATAGCCCACGCTGCATGTTCCCGACTTGAACCTGACCCGAAGTTCTTACCTGTAACAAGAATTTCACCCTTATAGGTCGGATTATTCAACACAAAGTTGGCTATCGGCTGATCATTTTTATCATAACGCCAATCACGAAATAAGTTATCACCGAAACCTTCTTTCGAAGTTGCTTTCAGAAAACGTGCCGGGATAATTTGATCTGTATCCACATTCTCAATAGGAAGTGGAACTATGGTTGAAGTAAGTGTTATAAATTTTTCCATTTTATTTTTTATTGAACGCTTATATGAGTTGAACGCAAACCACGCGAAAAACACGAATAAACGCAAATTTCTATTATTTCTTCAATGAAACTTTCTATTATTTGAATATACTTTTCTACTGTATTTAGGTTTCTTTCCAAAATTAAGAACATAACCCACTTCAATATCAGTAGCTTTTAGATAATTAATCAATTGGCTTATGAAAGCCAATTGATTAAATTCTTCACTAGTTTTTAATTCCAAAATTACGCAATCTTCAACTAAAATATCAGCTCGATAATCACCAACAACCCTACTATCAAAATATACTTTTATCGGTTTTTCAACTTCGCATTTCAGACCTTCATCTAATAACGCAAAATAAAGTGCATTTTGATAAACACGTTCAAGAAATCCATAACCCAATTCATTGTATATCCTGTAGAACTGTTTTAGGATAATATCTACCAATTTTTTTGGTACTAATGCTTCCTGTTCTTCCATAAAAATTCACCTTTTGTGAAGATTTGCGGTTCTTGCGTAATTTGCGTTCTATTCTTATCCTCTTGGATCAGTTATTTTACCTGTAACGGCTGCTGCTGCAGCAACCAGAGGACCTGCTAAAATAGTACGGGCTCCGGGACCCTGACGTCCTTCAAAATTTCTGTTTGATGTGGATACTGCATATTTCCCGGCAGGCACTTTATCATCATTCATGGCCAGGCAAGCCGAACAACCCGGTTGACGTAATTGAAAGCCGGCTTTTACAAGCACTTTATCCAGTCCTTCCGCTCTGATTTGTTTATCTACTGCCCATGAACCCGGAACAAGCCATACGACAACATTGTCTGCTTTCTTTTTTCCTTTCACGTAATCGGTAAATAGTCTAAAGTCTTCTATCCGACCGTTCGTACAACTTCCCAGAAAAACATAATCAATAGCTTTACCCAGTATTTTTTCTCCCGGCACATATCCCATATAATCCAAAGACTTCACAAAGGAAATTTGACTCGCTTCGTCTATGCTGTCAAGTGCAGGTATTGAATCCGTAATACCCATTCCCATACCCGGGTTAGTTCCATAAGTTACCATCGGGTTAATGTCGGCAGCATCAAAGGTTACTTCCTTATCAAAGATAGCCCCTTTGTCCGATTTCAATTCTTTCCATTTGGCAACGGCTTTATCCCATTCCTCACCTTTAGGTGAAAATTCCCGTCCTTTCAAATAAGAGAAGGTTGTTTCGTCCGGAGCTACCAAACCTCCGCGGGCTCCCATCTCAATGGATAAGTTGCAAACAGTCAGCCGTTGTTCCATGCTCAATGCTTCAATTGCTTCACCGGCATATTCAACAAAGTAACCGGTCGCACCACCGGTGGTCATTTTAGAAATTACATACAAAGCTAAATCTTTCGATGTAACGCCCGGATTAAGTTTTCCTTTTATATTGATACGCATCGTCTTTGGACGTGATTGGAAGACACATTGTGTTGCCAGCACCATTTCCACTTCACTGGTTCCGATACCGAATGCGACGGCTCCCAGTGCTCCGTGAGTCGAGGTATGCGAGTCACCGCAGACCATAGTCATTCCGGGTAATGATAGTCCGTTTTCAGGCCCTACAACGTGGATGATTCCATTTTTATCATGTCCCATTTGGTAATGAGTCAATCCGAAATCAAGTGCATTTTTGGTCAACGTATCAACCTGTTTTTTTGAAACAGGATCCTCAATCGGACTTTCCTGATGGATAGTCGGGATATTATGATCCGGCATACAGGTGATTTGTTCAGGACGAAAAACCTTTAATCCGCGTTTACGCATTCCATCAAATGCCTGAGGGCTCGTCACTTCGTGGCAATACATACGATCGATATACAACTGGGTTGGTCCTTCTTCAACCGTCGATACCACATGGGCATCCCAGATTTTATCAAATAACGTTTTTTCCATATTCTTTCTATTTCTTGTTTTCTGCCTCCATTCCCCGGTCATCAATCTTTAGTAAGACCGGCGAACGTTGACTGGCGACTATCGTTTGTTTATTTTACAAATTTATTAATTGCATTGATATACGCTTCCACCGAAGCCGCTACAATATCGGTATTAGCTCCGAATCCAAAATAAATAGCACCATGGTGTTCTACCTGCATATGGACTTTACCCACATCATCGCTTCCTCTGTTGATCGCCTGAATGGTAAATTCACGCAACGTCATGTTACGCTTGATAATTTGTTTCAACGCTTTGATTGCTGCATCTACCGGGCCATTACCTGTTGCTGCCGCTTCAAATTTCTCGTTGGCTATCATCAACCCGATACTTGCAACGGCCCTCACTCCTACTCCTGAAGTCACCTGCAAATAATCAAGTTTTATATGTTGCCGTTCACTGCGTTCCATACCGGCAAGCAATAAGACGTCGTCGTCGTTAATGTCCTTCTTTCTGTCGGCCAGTTTCAAAAATTCTTCATAGATCGTATCCAGTTTTTCCCCTTCTACTTCAAGACCCAACAGACTTAACCGGTGTTTCAACGCTGCACGGCCACTACGTGCTGTTAATACAATAGAGTTTTCATCAATCCCCACATCTTTCGGGTCCATGATTTCGTAACTTTCGCGGTTCTTCAATACCCCATCCTGATGAATACCTGATGAATGGGCAAAAGCATTCCGTCCTACCACTGCTTTATTCGCTTGAACCGGCATATTCATTAAGCTCGAAACAAGGCGACTGGTAGAATATATTTTCCGGGTATTGATTTGCGTCTCAATATTCAACCCCTTGTGGCATTTCAGGATCATGGCGACTTCTTCCAGTGCCGTATTTCCGGCCCGTTCGCCGATACCATTCATGGTGACTTCCACCTGACGGGCTCCGTTCAAGACACCCGAAATAGTATTGGCAGTCGCCATCCCCAGATCGTTATGGCAATGAGTGGAGATAATTGCATTATGTACTCCCTTCACATTCTCCATCAGGAATTTAATCTTATCTCCAAATTCCCATGGCAAACAATATCCCGTTGTATCAGGTATATTCACGACGGTAGCACCGGCTTTAATCACTGCTTCTACCACCCGTGCCAGATACACATTATCAGTACGACCGGCATCTTCACAATAGAATTCAACATCTTCCACATACTTTTTGGCATATTTTACAGCCGCAACAGCACGTTCAAGAATGTCTTCCTGATTCGAGTTGAATTTATGTCTGATATGAAATTCGGACGTACCTATTCCGGTATGTATCCGTTTGTTCTTTGCATACTGGAGTGCTTCGGCTGCTACATCAATATCTTTTTGAACTCCGCGTGTCAACGCGCAAATCGTGGGCCAGGTTACGGCTTTCGATATTTCAACCACCGAATTAAAGTCACCCGGACTTGAAATGGGAAAACCGGCCTCAATCACATCTACTCCTAATGATTCCAAAGCACGTGCTACCTGAATCTTTTCAATGGTATTCAATTGGCAACCCGGAACCTGTTCTCCATCACGTAATGTGGTGTCAAAGATAAATAATCTATCCATATTCTTTTTGTCTAAAGTCCATCGCCTTATGTCTGAAACCGTTTTTTAACAACGAATCACCACTGACTGTGGACATATATTATTAAAAAAGCCTTCCGCACCGAAGTGAGAAAGGCTAACTAAATTTATTGTATTTTACTACACACCAAACTCACTTCTTCTTGTTCTGCAAGAGAATAATAATACCGAGTAGGAGGATATGTAAGTAATTTCTGTTCATTGTTTCTTCTTAAAACGTTGCAAAGATACTGCTATTTTTTAAACCCACAAATACAAAGTGAAAATATTTTGATTATTATTCTTTCAAATCAGTATTAAATGAACATTAAATTCTATATATTCATATATTTACTGCCGGATGAATGAAATATCCAGTTCAATACTTCCAAACTCATTCATTGCATTAAACAATGAAACCCGCTGAAAGTTCATTAGTTCGGACAAAAATATATCTCTCTCCTCCAACATCCCCTGTTGTAAAAGTTCGACCCGGGTCACACCCTGAATCAACGGAATACGTGGTGTATACCAGCTTATGCCATCATACAGGGCGATATTGGAAAACGAAGTGTCGGTTAACAATCCGTTTCTGACAAGGATTACTTCATCACTGCCCCCGCGCTGGGCAAAAGCAATATCCAGTTCGCTCCGATCCTCTTTTTTATACGGAACACTTTCCATTTTTGTTTCCACCGATTGCAGCGAGTGAATCTTCCGTCGGACATATGGTATAAACTCAATCTTCCTGATCTCCGAATCATAGACCACACGGCATTTGTAGATACCTGCGACAGGAACATTCATGATGCTTAGTGACTTTTCTAAATCAATAGCTTTATGAGTCGGATAGAAATCCATCTGGGCTTTATCCATTCGCTCCTGATGAAACTTCAGGCGTTTGAATTCGCCATTGTTTAATTGTATGGATTCAATAAACCGGCACATATACTTTCTGAATTAGTTCTTCATATTCTTTTGTCAAATCACTCTGTGCGGTAATTCCACCGCCACTCTTAAAAATCAACCGTTCTCCCTCCTGCTCTGCATAGCGGATCATGACTCCGGCATCCAGGTTCTCTCCATCATAATAGCCGCAAATGCCCGTATAAAAACCACGTTCGTAGCCTTCCGCTTCTTCGATTATTTCCAACGTCTTTCGTTTCGGAGCTCCGCATATTGAACCGGCAGGTAATAACGCAAACAGAATGTCTCCTAATCGTTCCCGGTAATGTTCAGGCAATGTCCCCGTAATTTCCGAACTCACCTGCAGCAGATTCTGTTTGTTGGTAATTAGTTCATCGATATACCGGTATCGTTTTACGGATATATCTTCAGCTACCTGACTGAGATCATTCCGTATCAGGTCCACGATGGTCGCATGTTCGGCCATTTCTTTCGGATCATGCAGAATAATCTCTTCTGCATCAGGAATGGAGGCATCAATGGTTCCCTTCATGGGAAAAGAAGAAATCGTTCGCCCTTCTATACGGACGAATGTCTCCGGCGAAAAGACTACAAAACAGTCTTTGAGCCATAGTTTATACTTTGCACGACCAAGCCGGTATAAATCCGGTAAAGACAAATCGGTTTTCACTTCCGCTGGTTGTGTGAGGTTGACAAGAAAAGAATTACCTTTATAAATTTGTGCTACCACCGATTCAAATTTCGGCTGGTACTCTTGCAGGCTTACCGGATAAACCTGCCATTGTAGCGCTTTGACGGAGTAATTTCGCTCGTCCGGATCCGTCTCATCCTTCATAAAGCGTACAAAGCGTTCGTCCAGGGCTGCCTCTTTAATCACATAACCGTGCTCGGCCTTATAATCGATAATAAAAAGAAAAGGAGTTTGCAAAGCTGCAAATCGATTGATTTGTTCTTTGATTTGTTGCTTATCAAGCAAAATATAGGGAAAGTCTTTCGTCATCTTCGTTCTGTAACCGCTGAGGGTGCAAAGTTACACAAAGTTTTCAGGAACAACGATGCCCGGTTTTCAATGGAAGCAACTCTCTTTGTCTGTCCGTGCAATCGTATTGCCGGATCGTTGCTTATTCCGTGCCTCACCAACATCTTATCGTCGGTTGGTGCATTTTTCGAGCAACCTATTTATCGGATTTCATGACCGTATTTTTCCTACGGCAAGGATAAATAATAAAGACTTCCACTGGTTACATCATTTCAATTCAGGATAATCGAAATCCGCATTCTATCTGCTAAACCAGTGTAAATCCTCGTTCTGTTCTTCTGTTATACTTCGGCATATGATACGACATGATTTGATCTCACGTATTTAAATAAGATCAAAATCCATCAGGGGATTGACCTGATGGATTTCTGTACCTTCTTTAATCAACAGCCAGGATAACCGCCGATGCCTTTATAACTGCACTTACTTCTTTGCCTGCCACCAGTTCCAATGATGCAACGGACGATTTAGTAATAATGGCCGTAATTGTAAATCCGCTTCCCAAATCAACGGACACTTCATCATTTACCGAGCCTTCTAAAATAGAGGCTACAGTCCCCGCAAGTACATTGCGTGCACTGATTCTCTTCACATCCACGCCAATAATAACACTGGATGCTTTGATCAGTGCATAAGCCGTCTTACCTACCGTCAAATCCAGATTCTTTACAGCACCGTTCGTAATCACCGATACAATTTCGGATCCTCCCGGCAAACTAATCGTAACTTCAGAGTTTATTGACCCTTCCGTAATGGAACTTACCGTTCCTTTTAATTGATTTCTTGTACTTAATTTCATTCCTTGTTGTTTTTAATTCAATCAAACATTATGTTAATATCACGCCGATAAATATACGTTATCTTTCATCAAAAACAATGCTTTACTGAAAAATTTTCTGTTTGAATATGAAAAACAATATTCATACAGCACAATATTCAAAAAAAACGTATTACCTCTACATCTTCAACACTTACACGATTTTATTCTGTAACAGCAAATAAGACCCATTACCAATGAATAAAAAAACAATCTGTCTCTTTGCCATCGTCTGTCATATTTATTCTGATACGAAATAAGAAGTCAATGGTCTCTGTTACTTCTGATTCATTCCAACCATGGTCAATTAAGTTGTTAATCAGATCAATTCTTGAAACAGTCAATTTATCTCCTGATATTAATTTACCAGTAAACAGACAATCTAATACTTCTGTCCCTTTTTCAACTAAATGAATATCCGGCATATTCCATAAGAAATATTGCTCTCCACTATTATCGTCATACTTAACCAAACCTGTTACTTTGCTCCCAACAATATTTATTTCTTCAATATATGCGCCAAACACCTGAAAAAAAGAACAAAGAAATCTTTCAATACATCCTTTCATAATATAAATATTAGACTTTAACTTTTAACCAGACAGATCTAAGTTTTAGGCTATAAATGCTTTTTATACTATCCTATATTAGCTTATTGGTTTTAAATATAATTTGCTATCTTCATTAATCAAATCATCTCCATTAGTTGTAATTTCTATAAAATCAATCTTGCCATTTATCACAGTTACAATATAATTTGCGAGCATTCTCGCAGGACATGTAACAGAATTATCGCCAGTTAACAAACTCTTTATTTATGTATTTTAATTTGTAATAACTATAAGTATAAGGGATATTATCTACTGGCCATCTGTTAAGTTTAACGAGCCCTCTTCCTGGAATTTCTTTTTCCTCATACATCAAATATTGATTGTCTGGAAAAAAAAGATAATCAATTCTTTCTTTTTTCTCAGTAGGATAGATAAATTTACAAAAAGACGCCTCAAATTTATCTTTTAAATTAATTCTCGACAATAAAATTATTTGACAGTTATTTCTCGTTAGATAACCAATGATCCTTGTGTTATAATGAAAAATATAGTAATCTCTTAATTCATCTTTTCTATGAATGGAGAACCAAAATTCAGGAAGAGAGTCCCTAATCAGAAACTCGAGTACAACAACCTTTTTTTTATCTTTTTCTGTATCAACGTAATGTTTTGTATATAAAATTGTAATTGAATCAAGTTTATGGTTTGAAATCTCGAAATTCTGTAAAACAAAACCACTTGATTGCTTATTACAACTTTCAGAAACCATTATTGAAATTATGATAATAAACAATAGTTTAATTACCTGCATCTTCTTTACGGTACACTCCTTTTTCATCGTAATATTCATATTGATTGGTTGAAACATTTAAAACTCTTTGAATAGTATTTGGAAATGACTTAGCCGTGGTTATATCACCAGGTTCTCCATTTTGTCCGCTTACTTCAAGTCGTTCATTCCAGGCTCCTGTTATTGGTTGATGACTATGTTCAAGAAGAGGAATTATTTCTCCTGACTTTTTATAATCCAATGCAACACTTGATCCGGGATTAACTGTTTGAGGATTATGATCGTTAACCATAGTATTACTTATATGATTTCCTGTTGAATGTTCCACTCGTGCCCATTCAACAGTAGTATTCCTTGAAACATCTTTAAATACTCTTTCTGCTACAGCATTGTTCTTAATTTCAAATTGTGTTGATTTATCATTATTATGATCAATTTTTCCGATAGAGCCAGCAGGAAGTTTACTAATTATCTTATTGCTACCTTCCATTAAAATTCGATCATTCTTGTCTGCAATATGCAATACACTTTTAATTTTATCAATAAATGGATGGATTTGGCTAAAATGACCATCTTTGCTTACTACGTAATCTATTCTGCCATCTGGATCTATTCTATTTGCAGGATTCCCGCTACAATAGGCATAAGGAGATATCCAAGGTTTTTTTTCTGCGAGAGGATCTACATTGGTAAATGTGCTCAATGTCAGAAATCATATACGTTACCAGTTCTAATAAAACCTATGACTTCCAATGTATAAATGCCATGTTTTTGAAGGTAATGTTTTTAATTTCCATTTTCCTTCTGTATGTATTAGAATACGTTTAAACAGTTCATTATAGTTGTATTTTCCACTATATCCTAAAAGATGATTAAGAATTCGAATATCTTGAATATGAAGATTATCATCAAGAACGATACTAAATTTTATTATTTCATTAAGTTCTTGATCATTATAGTTTTTGCGATTATAATATAAACTATCGCAAAAAGTGTCCAAGGATTTCCAACCACCAATAAACTCTACATTTAGATTTACATTTATCTTTTTGCCATCTGGCATAATATAAACTATGGAGTCAGCTACTCCTGTTCGACTATGAAAATTTATGAATGGAATACCATCAGAATCTTTTACTGTTTCAACCTTAATATTTTGACAAAAAACACTATTAAGGAGTAATAAGAATACTACTAAACTAAAATATTTTATTTTATAAATCATATCCTAATCTTTTTGATACTTGATCTACTCTTTTGTTAATTTCACTATCTACACCAGGTTGTCCATGTTTATAATTTCCGTTTGGGCCTCCTCTTAAATATAATACAACATGTCCAAATTCATGAGCTGCACCAATTGCTCTTTGAGCAATTGTACCATTAGCATTTATTATAACTTGAATGTTATTATCAGTAGAACTCGCTCCAGTAGAACTATTAGGTACTAATGTTCTTCCTGTATTTCCACTAACATATTTTCCTGTTGGTTTACCTTGGGCTTTTAAAACTGATTCAACTTTTGGATTTTCATTAGTATTAGCATCATATATTTGACCAAATTTTCTTTGACCATCATCCTTGTCTGTGTTTTGGATTTTATTGTTTTCATCTTTGTAATCATAATTTTTTGCAACAGACATTTCGACAATCTTATCATCCTTGGCGATCTCATATAAATCTTTCAAAACAATATCATCAGAAGTAGCAGCTTGGTCTTTAATTGACTCAGCTTGGATGAAGCCATCTTTTACATCCATTTTTACATTTTGTCCATCTTTTAAAGCGTAAAAAATAGCTGCAATAGCATCGGCAGTTGCTTGTATTTGCAAACCATCAGGGTCAATTCTATTCACTGGATTCCCCGCACAATACGCATACGGTGATATTGAATAATATTTTTCTGCCAGTGGATCAACCGTTTGAAACCTCCCTATAGCTGCATAATACCCCCTTGCCCCATAGTCATACGTATCATACCCGTGCATTTCCACAAACTCCTTGCCGTTATACTTACGCTCTTGCAAACCGGTACTGTCGCTGGCAATTGAAGCCCACGGCAAACCGCTGGGATAATACTGCGTATATTGAACCGTCTTTTTTGTATTTGCCAGCCATACTTACCGGTTATTCCCCAAATGATCACGCCGGTAATAGCAATAATTGGGAGTTGTGGCAGAGATATTTTCGGCATACCCTTCGGCATTATATACCCGTTGTAAGGTCGTTAATGCAGGGTTACCCTTCAGCGTATTATACTCTTTATTATCAATATAAGCGGTACCATTTTGGTTAATCGTATTAATCGTATAAGTCTGGTTGATGACCTGTCCTGTAATAAGGGGTACTGCCAGATTAGTTACCCGTGTAAAATACTCCGTTCCCAACTTTCTCCCATCTGCGGCATAACGGTTAATAATCTGATTTCCGGTTCCAAACTGTATTGTGTCCGGCAAATTTAATATATTATATCGAATCGACGCTATACTTTTGTTTAAAACGGATTGCAAATCCTAAGAATACAGAAGGTGGGATTGCACCCCGATAATATCTGAACCCATCGACAAAAATCCCCTTTTCTTATTATTATGAACATATCCGACTCGACGGCGGTCTATGCAAATAAATTAATTTGTCCATGGAATGGCTTTTGAATTTCTTTGATAAATTGTGATAATTGCCTCCACATTTTTTAAAATTTCTTCTGAAGGTCGTTTGTTTTCTTTTGAAACGTTTATGACATGCACTAGAACTTCATCTATTTTTTTTACATCAATAAACTCATATTTATTTCTGCTTTTCAACATAAGATAATAAAAAGAATGACTTGTATGTGTTCCTATCTTATATAAATAATTTGCAGAATTGTACTCATTGTTCTTTTGTTTAATAAGATTCACAATAAAAACATTGTTAATATACTCTTTTATATTATTTGTCTTATCTAATTCTCCTTTCTGAATTAAATAATTAATAACTTTATATTTAAGACTGTCTTGTTGAGCTTTACAAGCAATACCATTGATAAGTAAAAATACTGATAATATTATTCTTATTGAAGTTTTCATTTTTTATTATTTTAAGGGTTTTGCTTCTGGAGCTGGTAATGGATTTAATAATGGATTTGGTAATGGTGTCATGTTTTCTAATCCTTGTTGGTCTAAGATTTGCATTTCAATTTTTGTTGGTGAAACTTCTAAATCGTTTTTTGTACCGTTAACTTCGTTATCGTGGCTTTGTTGCTGGTTTACAGGATCTGTTGCATGTTCAGCTTCATGTCCTGCAACTGCACCTATCCTCTGATCATTATTTGTTGTATTGTTTTGAAAAGATTGATTCAAAGGATTTGTTGAATTTTTAGATTCTTTCATAAGATCATTAATAGAACCTTCATAAATTGTAATTGCTGATTTTGTAACCTTTCCAGTTGGTTTATCTACTGTGTTACTAGTATTGCCCAATTTATACTTTTTAGTAATGCTTCCATCTAGATTAGTTGTGGTGGTGGTTTTTGATTCTAGACTTATTGATAATGTTATAGGGTGGGTAGCATTGACAAATTTGTTAAACTGATTATTACCTGCACTTGTTGCCATCATAGAATTACCTATTCTTTTCGCTTCTACTGTTGCGTATTTTGTCCAACCTCCATTATTATACATTACATAACCTTTTGAATCAACCAAATATTTCCCTTGGATATCAACATATCTCACCGGATTCCCCGCACAATACGCATACGGACTAATCGAGTAATATTTCTCCGCTAGTGGATCCACAGTCTGAAACCTCCCTATAGCTGCATAATACCCCCTTGCCCCATAGTCATACGTATCATACCCATGCATTTCCACAAACTCTTTGCCGTTGTACTTACGTTCTTGCAAACCGACGCTGTCGCTGGCAATTGAAGCCCACGGCAAACCGCAGGGATAATACTGCGTACTTTGTACCGTCTTTTTTGTATTTGCAAGCCATACTTCCCGGTTATTCCCCAAATGATCCTGACGGTAATAGTAATAATTGGGAGTTGTGGCTGTGATATTTTGGGCATACCCTTCGGCATTATATACCCGTTGTAAGGTCGTTAATGCAGGGTTACCCTTCAGCGTATTATACTCTTTATTATCAATATAAGCCGTGCCGTTTTGGTTGATCGTATTAATCGTATACGTCTGGTTAATTACCTGTCCCGTAATAAGCGGCACTGCCAGATTAGTTACCCGTGTAAAATACTCCGTTCCCAGCTTCCGCCCATCATAGCATAGCGGTTAATGATCTGGTTCCCTTGCCGAAACTGAATAGTATCCGGCAAACCTAAAGGTCTGAATCCGAACTTCTTCATTTAGGATATTATTCTGTTTGTTCTGTAATTCTGTAAATTCTGATTCAGATTTAATGGTGAGCATACATCCACCATTCTCCAATTAATTTCTATTTTTTACTATTGATAATCAAAATGATAATTAACTATCGCCACAACTGATACATTACCATATCTGATACATTACGCCAAGAAATCAACTAAAAATGTCTGGATGTAAAATAATCGATTTGTGGACACTTTTAATCAAACAATGCCTATGACAGAACAATTGTTGTTGTTCAATATTAGTTACATTGGGTTGAATTGTCATTATTACTGAATCTTTTAAAAAGACTGTTTCTCCACAAAAACAACATACTCTTCTATTTTCATAATTTCCATCCATAATTTTTTGCTATTCTAAGAATTGATTTTTCTGACCAGTTACTCATTGTTGTTATTATACCTTTATTTCCTTCAACAACAGCATTAAATCTTCCCGGACTTATTTCCTGCAGATATACTGTTGCGCCATCGTTTTGAATAATTCTTCGTCCAACTGATTTTGTTACTGATATTGCTTCTTGCGTTAAAACTCCACCTCTAGTTGCCTCACTCCCCGCAACTCTTTCTGCGCCATGTAATGTTGTTTGAAGAGTTGCTTGAGCAGCTTCAGAGACTGTCGCCGATAATATGTTCCATAACATTCTTCCAGTTAGTAGGAGATCGAACTCAACATTTTCTTGTTTAATAGCACCCGAAGACTTATCGTACCATTTGCCTTTCTCAGTTTGTACAGATGCATTACCATCTCCAAAGCTAGCAGCCTTTATTTTGATACCATGTATTACTGATTGTCCATTTTCAACAGTACCATAGCTTGAATAAAAAGTTTGATTATCATCATTATACGTTAACCCACAGGTAAATTGTGCATCAGTTGCATGACCCCATTCCCCGTAATCAAAACTTTCAGAAGGCAACCGGCTTCCACCAACTTGTTTCAATGAGTTCAAAAATCTTTCTATAGTGGCCGGATCACTAGTACTCCAGTAATCTCTGCCATCAGGGTCTATATTATTTACTGGATTTCCGTCGCAATAACTATATGGAGAAGTTTCATAATAGTTCTCTGCCAGCGGATCCACACTCGTAAACCTTCCCATAGCTGCATAATAACCTCTTGCCCCATAATCGTACGTATCATACCCGTGCATTTCCACAAACTCCTTGCCGTTGTACTTACGCTCTTGAAGACCGGTACTGTCGCTGGCAATTGAAGCCCACGGCAAACCGCTGGGATAATACTGCGTACGTTGTACCGTCTTTTTTGTATTTGCCAGCCATACTTCCCGGTTATTCCCCAAATGATCCTGACGGTAATAGTAATAATTGGGAGTTGTGGCTGTGATATTTTGTGCATACCCTTCGGCATTGTATACCCGCTGCAAGGTCGTTAATGCAGGGTTACCCTTCAGCGTATTATACTCTTTATTATCAATATAAGCGGTACCATTTTGGTTAATCGTATTAATCGTATAAGTCTGGTTGATGACCTGTCCCGTAATAAGCGGCACTGCCAGATTAGTTACCCGTGTAAAATACTCCGTTCCCAACTTCCGCCCGTCGGCAGAATAGCGGTTAATGATCTGGTTCCCGTACCGAAACTGAATAGTATCCGGCAAATTTAATATATTATATCGAATTGATACGATATTCCGATCTAAATCTGTAAGTGTTGTGGAATACAATTCATTATATTACAATAAGATGTGATTTTCAATCCCATCGACAATAATACATTTTCTTATTATGGTGGACATATCCGGATCGACAGGTAACTATAAATTCCAAATTTCATATTTAATTATTTCCCATTTTCCATTTTTCAGAAAAAAGTTTGAGATTATTTCAATATTTTTACCTGCATAATAACAATCAACAAAAGCAGAATCTTTTTTTAAGGTGATTTCATCAAATCTAATAAAAAATATAATTTTTTTGTCTATGATCTCTTTTTCTTTCATAAGTATTATATGACTTCCAAATTTATTTAATTTTTCAACGCCTTTTAAATCTCTATTCTCTTCAATTATTAATTGATTTAAATTTTGATTTAGTTGACCAGTATAATTTTGTTGAAGCTCTGGCAAGTCAATTGTTGCTTCAATAAGCAGAATCAATTTAGTGCTATCTGAAGGATATGTATTATTAAATTTTGTATTTTTATCGCGAATATTGATGCAAGAATTTAATAGTGTTATTAAAATAAGCATTTTTATAATTTTCATATCTAAGTTATTTAATTTTGAACCCAGTTATATCCATCCCATGAATATGTTCCTGGTGTCATATTGTTAAAGTTGCTTTTTTGTAAATAATAAAACCCACTTTCTTTTCTCTTGTCTTCTTCCTTCTGTCTATCTGCTTCACGTTCAATTTTCCACTCTTCTTCAAAGAAGAATGCGCATTGTCTATCAATCACGGCACCAAAAGCTGCAATCTCAAAAGCATTTCCTGCTTCCGCATTCCCTTCAACTCCAGAATATTGAACCCCGTCTTGATCATCCCCATAATGTGTATATTCATGTAAAATAATATCTGCTATATAAAACAATAAAACTTCCTTTTCTTTACCTGTCGCTTTTTCTAGTTGTGCTGCAATTTCTTTATTAAGTTCAAGAATATTTGAACCACGATTTTGCAGAAACCTTCCAGCAACTGCCTTTCTCTCTATCGAAAGTACTTTCACTTTTGGTCCATTGCCCCATTCCAAATCATTAAGTATTTGTTTCTTTGACAATTGTCCATATTTCATCAAAGCATGCATTACATCTGGGCTATTTTTAAAATCTTGAATACCATTTTTTAATAATTGAGCTAGTATCGGATATTGTCGAACTTGATTTGCATCTAATTCGAAATTGCCATCATGATCAATATATCTAATAGGATTATTTAAACAATATACGTAAGGAGATACAGAATAGCGTTTTTCCGCCAGTGGATCCACCGTCATAAACTTCCCCATAGCTGCATAATACCCTCTTGCCCCATAATCGTACGTATCATACCCATGCATTTCCACAAACTCCTTGCCGTTATATTTGCGTTCTTGCAAACCGGTGCTGTCACTGGCAATTGAAGCCCACGGCAAACCGCTGGGATAATACTGCGTACGTTGTACCGTCTTTTTTGTATTTGCCAGCCATACTTCCCGGTTATTCCCCAAATGATCCTGACGGTAATAGTAATAATTGGGAGTTGTGGCTGTGATATTTTGTGCATACCCTTCGGCATTATATACCCGCTGCAAGGTCGTTAATGCAGGGTTACCCTTCAGCGTATTATACTCTTTATTATCAATATAAGCGGTACCGTTTTGGTTGATCGTATTAATCGTATAGGTCTGATTGATGACCTGTCCCGTAATAAGCGGCACTGCCAGATTAGTTACCCGTGTAAAATACTCCGTTCCCAGCTTCCGTCCGTCGGCTGCATAGCGATTAATGATCTGGTTCCCATACCGAAACTGAATAGTATCCGGCAAATTTAAAGATCTGAATCCGAACTTCTTCATTTAGAATATTATTCTGTTTGTTCTGTAATTCTGTAAATTCTGATTCAGATTTAATGGTAAGCATACACCCACCATTCTCCGATTAATTTCTATTTTTGCTATTGATAATCAAAACGATAATTGACTATCGCCATGTCTGATACATCATCAAATTACCACGTTTTTCTATCACCATAATTTATTTAGGAATAATATTTGCCCATTTTCATTTCAAAATAGTTGTTTATAGATATCACTAAGTCTTGATTGGGTATGCTAAAATTCCAATTAGTGTCATAAGTTCCTTCATTGTCCGTTTGCGAATATGAAACATCACAAAAGACTTTTACAATATAATTATTTTCAAAATATAGTATTAAATCGTACTGTTCATTAATATTAAATGAAATGAGCTTATTTCCCTCTAATTCTTTTACACTACGAGTAAGACGTCCGATAATCGGAGTAATATCATCATTACTTGTCGCCAATACTTGATTATTATGTTCGATTCTCCAAGTACAATAGATATAAAAAGATGTGTTATTGTCAAAATCAATCAACCAAAGTGAACCAACACACCCTCCTGATTTGCTTAAAGTAACTTTAGAGTTAATTGTCAGCAATAGCATTTCGTTAATATTCATAAACTCATTTATTAAAGTAATCTTTTATTAATTGTTCTATTTCTTTATATCCATAGCCTTCTCCTCCAATTAAACGGTGTAACTCACTTCTTTGCCCAACACTTAAATTGTACACTCTAGCCAAATTATCAATTTGCTTATTCTGCATTTGATTGTTTCCAGGCATATTTTCCTTAGACCTACCCATCTTTTCCGTCTGTCTTTGATTTACAAGTCTACTTGCATTTGCATCAAAGGTAAGTGTAGTAGAAGGTGCTGGTGGATTTATTATATTGTTCCAAATCCAACTAAAAGCACTTAAACCGACCTTACTACCGCCAACTATAAGAGCAAACTCAACATTTTCTTGTTTAATAGCACCCGAAGACTTATCGTACCATTTGCCTTTCTCAGTTTGTACAGATGCATTACCATCTCCAAAGCTAGCAGCCTTTATTTTGATACCGTGTATTACTGATTGTCCATTTTCAACAGTACCATAGCTTGAATAAAAAGTTTGATTATCATCATTATACGTTAACCCACAGGTAAATTGTGCATCAGTTGCATGACCCCATTTCCCATAATCAAAACTTTCAGAAGGCAACCGGCTTCCACCAACTTATTTCAATGAGTTCAAAAATCTTTCTATAGTAGCCGGATCACTAGTACTCCAGTAATCTCTGCCATCAGGATCAATCCTATTCACAGGATTTCCACTACAATATACATAAGGCGACATCCAAGGTTTCTTCTCCGCCAGCGGATCTATACTCATAAACCTCCCCATAGCTGCATAATACCCTCTTGCCCCATAATCATACGTATCATACCCGTGCATTTCCACAAACTCCTTGCCGTAGTACTTACAGTGCTTTAGTTGAGATATTTGTCAAACAACCATTATGCCAACCTACGCTAAACAAGGGTGGTAGTATTTCTCGATCTAAAATATTTTACCACTATGACCAGCTACAGAATCTCTCTTAAAAGATGAATCCCAAAGTTCTTTTTCATTCTTCATAATGTTATCATTCATCCATAAATAATAACCTATGCTATTCTTTATTAGAAATAGCAAGTGATTATTTGAATTACACATAATACCTTTATAATTAATTTTATCTGCAAAATATCCACCAATGCATAATTTTTCAATTTTGCCATTAGTATATTTGATTCTACAACAAATTCGAGCATCTATAATAGGAAAACCTGACATGTGATGTAGTCGCTTTAGCTCTTTTCCTATTTTATTTAGGATTTTTTTATTTGTAATTGTTGTATCTAAAATATCACCCTCTTTTAAAAGAATTCTGCCATTTTCTGATTTAAAGGTTTTACCTTTTTTTAATATTATCTCATTACACTTAATAGGAATTTTTGTCTCAAACGAATACGTATAATATAAAACATTGATGCTTTGAATAAATTTGTTTTTGTTGATTTTTTTGTTTGTGCTATAGCATGCTATAGTTGAAAAAACAAATAAAAGCACTAAAATTAAATCTAACTTTCTCATTTTCTAAAATATTTAATCTTCTTATTTGAAATTGGACTTGTTGTAATAAACCATCTGCCAGAATGATTTCTTATTTGATTATTGCCTTTCAATTCTTTATTTGCCCTTGCAGTTTTTGTCTCGGGACCTGTACAGTCTCTCTTTTCTTCCTTATTTTCAAAATCAGCATCAGGAGTTCTTTTATCTTTATTGTACCCAGATAGATCATTAACAATTCTTACATCGTGAGCAAATTCATGTTCTATAACAGTTGCAGGCGATTCTTGGGTCTTTCCATCTAACGTTTCTGATCCAAGTTTTGGATTCCAAAATACTACAGATTCTAAATTTGGCTTACCTGTGTCCGCATCTGATCTTTCAGTCACATCAGAAGTTTGCGCCAATAAATACGTATGTTTATTCGTTGTTAATGCTTCTTTTAGATTATCTCCTCCTTTATTATTTATATCGAAGTCGTATGCTGTAATAAAATTACTTATAAAATCATTTTTTAAGTTATTTCCTTCTTTTTGATTTGATCCATTAAATATAAATATTTGATTATTGCCGTTTTTATCAACATAAAATATTGCAATGTATTCTCCATCTGGATCTATTCTATTTACAGGATTCCCTGCACAATACGCATACGGTGAAATCGAGTAATACTTTTCTGCCAGTGGATCTACACTCGTAAAACTCCTGTTTTGACATAATAACTATACTATTTAAAGTCAGCTATATTCCTTTAAAATCATTAAAACTCATTACCTTTTTCTTGTTGTTTTTGAAACTCACTATTACATGCTTAGTCTCAATAGTAATGTACTTTATGTCTTTCTGATTTATTGAACAACGCTTTTTATATAAACGGATAAATGCCTTATTCATATTATCGATAAAGACAATTGCAGGTTGGTCATTGTATAAAAAGAATATTTTCTCAAGTTCATTATTTGAACTTGAAAGCATTAATTCATTCTCAAATTTATCAGCTATTATTTTGTTCCCTTTAAGCTGGAATAAAGTCAATAAACGATAGTGCTGATGCGTTCCACTTAAAAAGATAAAGCTATCTTTAAATTTAAGAACGAATTTAGGAATGAAATTACAGGATTCTGAATCTTTCAAATAATAGTATTCTTTTTGAATTCTGTTATTATTTATTGTAACATTTAGGACAACTGTCGTGTCATTTTTAAAATTATACTCTACTTTGTTTGATAAATTCAATATAGTATCTACTCTACATGCTAATTCCTGTGAATCGACAGAAAATGAAAAAACACATAGTAGCAGTAATAAAAATTAATATTTCATATTCAGTTGATATTATTAATCAATAACATATCCGGGAGAACTGGGAGAACGATATATATAAATCCACCATTTTCAAATTCCACTCTGTAAATCAACATTAATCTACCGGACCCCTAATCTTGTATATACCCAAGCTCGTTCAATTTATACTAACCACAGATGTATCCTGTGAATCTTTATTCTTTGCAGGAATAGGGACCGGTTTACTGTGTATGAAACAAATCCCTGTAAATGTAGTGATTTTGATTATCTGTTTTTCACTCGCTGATAGATATTTTTTTCACTTTTTCTGCTAAATAGTTTCGGCAAAATAATACTGTAATCGGTTATATCAATCAAACAATCATTTTTTATTAGATACTGTTTTGAAATAGTTGTTACAGTTGTATCTTTGGGCATTATTTCTGAAAATTTAAGTTCAGAGTCCCTACTAAAATACTCATATTTAGGAAGTAGAAATAACGTATCATTTTTTATATTCCATTTCCCAACAGTACTTGAATAGATACCCGGCGAATATATTTCAAAAACTTCCGACTGCATCTTTAACGATATATATTCAGGGGGAATATGCCCAATCCAATCACTTTTATAAACGACAACAAAAGGTGAAAGTGATATTTTCTGCGTTTTACAAGACAGAAATAGAACACAACAAAATATAATAACTATTTCCTTCATACGATTTCCCTTCTTGCATTACGTATATCACCCTTACAGGGTTCCAATTCGCTGTTATTATTCTTTTCTACAATCATATCAACCCTCCGGGTTTAAAGACAGTGATCTGTTTGCAAATCAATATCAGGCAAAGAGTTCGTCAATTTAAAACAGACGATACTGTCGCATTTCTTCAATACCCTTGGATGGCAAAGAGCTATTTTACCCGTTTTAACTGTTTTTTGTATCAAAGCAGAGCTGCTTTTTCAGGGTTCTCCTAATCAACACTAGCCTGTTTTTCTAACAATAAATCTGGAGCATTACTCATTATGTTTATTTCTTCATTTTTAAAATTATAATGTTTGGCATTTTTGAAACTTACAAATTCAATTCCGATACAAGGACTTATATCTCCATCCATTAAATTTGTATTCCAAAAGGAGAAATGTCTTACATTTGATAATTCTTTTAGCCATTTCAAAGTTAGGATCTCACCACAATCGCCTAATATTATAGTATGTAGCAATTTAGCATAACGCAAATCATCATAATTGTTTATTTTTTTACATTGATCAAGTATTAAGGTATTTAATTTCTTTGAAATATTTGAAATACCGTCCAAACTTATTAATTTACTACAATAATGCCCTTCAAACTTTTCCAGATTACTCAAAGTAAGCCCATTGAAATCCTTTATATTTGTCTCTGTTATGTGTATCGACTTAAGATTCCGGGGAAGACGAAGCTCTGAAAAAGACTGACTTTTAGGCTTAAACTTCCAAATTATCAATTCAACCAACTTACTATTATTTATTAAATCAGGAAAGTCTTGATACCAATCTAATGATAAAGAATTAAGATGTTCAAATCGAGAATAATCAAGATGTTGTGTTTTGTTTTTCACACTTAAACTTATATTTCTTAATCTTTTTGCAAAATAAAGACCTGAATAATCAATTTCCATATTTTGAATACTAATACGTTCAATAAAACTAATCTCTGTCAGAAAGTTTAGATTTAAAATACTTCTTGATTTAAAATACGTCAACGATATCGATGTAATTCTATTCTTTTTTATATACGCTAGTTCGCTGTCTATATTTTTACCGGTAATAATAAAAGATTGCATCTCACCTTTTACGTTCTGATAGAATTCAAATCCATCTTTAGTAACTATAGCCATGTAAGTGTGTATTTTTAATTACCATCTTGTCGTTTGTATTTTGTTTCAGGGGAATCCCTTTGATTATAATCATCATGACTTTTAGGAGTTAAATGCAACAAAGACTTTAATTCCATGAACATACAATCAGGCGAATTCATTTTTACACTCTAAAACAACATAACTTCGCCAACCATTCGCTTGCAACCATTTTTTCTAACTTTTCCTCCAGCTAATACGTGTACACCAGCTAATACGTGTACATATACTACCGCAAAAAGGAATGCTACTTATTCAAATGACCAAACCTCCATATAATAATCGTATTTTTCAAAGTTGAAGTCCACATCTATTATTTTATTTATTTCCAGGGCTTCTTTAAATCCAATCTCATAACACATGTATAAGTAGTTCTCATCATTTTGATACGGAATAAAAATTTCGCGTAATAAATTTATGTCTATCTCAAAAGAAAACTTATCCACTAATAACTCTGTATCTTTGTCAAAATAGCATATAAATCTTCTGTAATCACTCATATCTTTCTTATTTAGGTTCGGTTTTCTCTTTTTAGGCTATACCCTTCTTCTCCCATATCTCATAATCCGGATAAGCAAGAACAAAAAAAGCAAGCAATAATTATTAGAATAATCCAACACACAACAGTTTCTTAACCCTGTAGGGGTGTAATAATTGTAATAGCCCCCATATCAAGATGTCTAAAAACCCCGTAGGGGTGACATGATTTATTATCTTTTGCAGATACCTTTCTTTTATTTCCTCACAGTGTTTATTGCTCCGAACGTCTGCTTACATACACTGGTGTTATTCCATGATTTTTCTCGATATTCTTTTTTTTATATCACCCTTACAAGGTTCTAATTCGGCGTTATTCTTCTTTTCTAAAATCATATCAACCCTCCGGGTTTAAAGACAATGATCTGTTTGTAAATCAATATCAGGCAAAGAGTTCGTCAATTTAAAACAGACGATACTGTCGCACTTTTTCAATATTCCTGAACGTCAAAGGAGAAAACAATTAGCTGTTACTGTCTTGATTTTTATTTGTCCTTATTTCATCAAAAATAATTCTGAACTTTTAGCGATAAAACAGATTCCAATAATAAACCTCTGATAAAAATCACAAGGTATGTATCATAAATTGAGAGCGTTTTCAAAAATACAACGTATATCCTGAAACAACTAAAAAACTAACCGGACACTATGTGATAAGGATAACAAACCGATTTATAAGTGATCGTCCTGCTCCTGACGTCAGTATTCTTATAAACACCTGCTTCCCCTGTTTCTAAATATCGGACAGGGTGCATCAGCAGCATTTTTGCTATCTCCGGTTCGGTTATTACGGGTGTACTTTTAAGAATGACAAAACTAGTAAATCTTTCTTTCAATTCCTAAAAGAAAACAAAATTTATTTTATTTTATTTCACCGACTAACCCGGCATCGTGCATTTTCCGGCATCTGCGCATCGTTTGTCCCTGTTTCGGACTAAGTCGGGATTTCCTATAAAGTCCATTCTTTCTTTGTTCCCACTCGAATGTTATATACATGTCATATCCCATTTATGATAAGTTACATCTATATAACATCTAAGTTACATTTAAGTTACATCCTAGTTACATCTAAAAATGAACGAAGCATCAACGACGTCTCAACCGGGACCGAAAACAGACCGAAAGGAGCCTGAAATCCGGTTATAGACTTTACGGATAGATTGAAAGAAAAGTACAGCGGAAGAACAAAAGGCAGAGGAAAATGGCAGAATTGGTTATTTGTATCGGGAAGTCCGGAAACGAGGTGCTGAATGGCCCGGAGATAGTCGGTTGTACGGGATATAGCGTGCTCTGTAACCCGGATACAGGATGTCCGGAGCGGGGTAAGCTTCAACAGGGCACAAAAAAAGAGCCGCAACATAGTACGGCCCGGTAACAGTTAAGTGAAGACAAATTATTTGGGGTTACCGGCAGACGAAAAGAATACGGATCTGCGCCGGCAAAGCGGATTGAATACAAATTTCCATTTTCCTAAATCCGGAATCATGAAAACGGTTGAGACCTTTATCCTTCCGGCACGGCGGACGAAAAGCCGCACTTAAAATCCGCTACGGGATATTCACGGGCTTTATTCGGCCGGTGACATTCGAATCCGATTCCGATCTGTTCCTGATGGCAGTTTTACCGGTAAAGAACAGGGAAACAGCAAAACAGCGAATTATTTCCGGGTCTTGCTACGTTGAAACGAGCCTTTTCCTTTGGCAAATGTTTTTTTGAAGTGCTTGTTTTTTTCGGGATTATATTCCGGCGATTCACCCAATTCCACCGGCATAGGGATTTTATAAATCACCTTTTCCAAAAACTCTTCTATTTGTTTAAACTTGTATTGTTCTTCCACCGAAACGAAGGTGATGGACATACCTTCAGCACTGGCCCTGGCGGTACGGCCGATACGGTGAACATAATCTTCGGCATCGTGAGGTACATCATAGTTTATGACCAGCGAAATATCGTCGATATCAATACCGCGCGACACGATATCGGTAGCCACCAGGATATTGACACGGTTATTGCGGAACTCGTGCATAATATGATCGCGTTGAACCTGGTCGAGGTCGGAGTGCATTTCGCCCACCGAAAGTCCCATTTGGCGGAAAGTCTTGAACAGCTCTTTTACCTTGAGTTTGGAACCCGAGAAAATAATGACTTTAGTGGCAGTATGATCAATAAACAGATGGCGGATAATGCCCAGCTTTTGACCTTCATTACAAATATAGGCGGTCTGGATAATGTTTTCGGGCGGACGCGAAACGGCGATCTTTACTTCAAACGGATCGTGCATGATCGTTTTGGCCAGCAAGCGAATCTTGGGAGGCATGGTAGCCGAGAACATAATGGTCTGGCGATCCTTCGGCAAGCGGTTTACCACCTGCATAATGTCGTCGAAGAAACCCATGTCGAGCATGCGGTCGGCTTCGTCGAGAATAAAGTATTTTACGTGGGAGAAATCAATGTCGTACAGGTTGATATGCGAGAGTAAACGTCCGGGCGTAGCGATCACCACATCGGCGCCTTTCTGCAATCCCCGGCGTTGCGTATCCCAGGCCTGTGAATCATTACCGCCATATACGGCAACCGAAGAGAACGAAGTAAAGTACGAAAAGCCTTCCATTTGCTGGTCAATTTGTTGTGCCAATTCACGGGTTGGGGCCATGATAATAGCATTCACAAAGTTTTCGGCATGAGGTTCAGCCTGCAGGTTATGTAAAAGGGGAAGAATAAAAGCGGCGGTTTTACCGGTACCGGTTTGAGCACAGGCAATTACATCTCGTTTTTGAAGAATTACGGGGATCGTTTGTTCCTGAACCGGAGTGGCTTCTTTAAAATTCATGGCTTGCAATCCGTCCAACACGGCATCACAAAGGGGAAGTTCGTCAAATCTCATTGAAAATATATTAATATGCTACAAAGATACACATTTTTAAGCGAGATTGCACACATACCACACAGAATGAACGGAAAACAAAAAAAAGCCAACTACAGGAAGAAGGCTTTTGATTTATTATCGTACCAATGAATACGGATTACTGACCGCCACCGGTTGATTGTCCACCGCCGCCTTTCACGTCATCATTGTTGATTCCACGCTGAACCTTTTTAATATCCGCTTTCATTTCACCAAACCTGTAGCTTGCCGTAAGACCGAAATAACGTCCTCTCATAACCATATCAATTCGTTGATAATACAAATCGGTTTGATTGGTATATTTCATTTTCTTGGTTGATTCGAAGGGATCCTGAATCCGGAGAGTCACATTCAACTTCTTATCCATAAAGTCGTGCCCGAATGACAGACTGGTGTAATGAAAGGAAGGGCTGGTTCCCTGCAACGACACCCCGGGGGAATAATAGCCGCCGTTAAGATTCAGTTTAAAGTCCGATGGCAGGGTGAACTGGGCACCTCCGGAAAACGTATAGCGCGTACCGCTGTTGTGCAATCCGCTTCCATTATTTGTTTCGAATTTCGAATACGTAACACTCCCGTTACCATTCAGTCGTACCACTTTATTCATTTGCCAGCTGGCATACAGATTAAGTCCGGTAGTGTTTACGGAGCCGATATTCTCGTAAGTGGTATAAACGGCTCCGGTTGACAACAATTTACTAACACTTTCGATCGAATTATTGGTAAACGAACTATACAGGTTCGCATTAAAGTTCAGCTTTTGCGAAAAATTGCCGTAATTCAGGGAGAACGAATTGTCCACTTCGGCTTTCAGGTTAGGATTACCCTGTGAAATTGATTGCGGATTGGTATCATCATAAAACGGATTCAGGTACCATATACCGGGACGATTGATCCGTTGGTTATAGGCCAGCCGAATGTTTGACGTTGTAGTGAGCTTGTAGCTGGCACTAATCGAAGGCACCAGGTTGCTGAACGGCACTTTAAAATTGAGGGAAGGATCCTGATTGAACGTAGCGATGGAATTGGTATGCTCGAAACGTAACCCGCCTTTAATGCTGAATTTCTCGAGCTTAAGCGTATAACTGCCGTATACTCCCAAAATATGTTGCGTGTTATCCATGTTATTTGTATTTCGACCGGGCGTATTCACCCATTTGCTAATGGTGTCGTTATACGTTTGATACACGTTATCGCTGTTATTAAGCCGCAATATATATTTGGCTCCCAGCTCCATCACATGTATTTTATTGAATGGCTCGGTATAATCGACCTGAAAAGTATGTTCATTGCCTTGCGCATTACTTGCTGTTTTTTGCTGAGACCCCACGAAATTCACCAGAGCGGTCGTTTTCAGGTAATTGTCGGTATTATCCGGTGTATGTCCGAGCTTATAAGAGAATGTCAGCAGTTGATCCGGTTTTTTATACGAATGTTGATAATCGAGTGAGAGTTCTACCCCACCCCATGTCCCGGTTGATTCGGTATACTGACTGTAAGCCGTAAGCGTATCAAGTTGAGTACCGGAAGTTACCGAGGTCGTGTTTCCCTTGTCTTTATCCCCTCCGCTATGTCCTCCAACGGTAAGACTGATCAGATTCAGTGAATCGAGCTCATAACTGGCCTCCAGGTTACCGTAAAAGAAATGATAATGGGCGTCGGTTTTTCCCGTTTGATTCAGGTATTTTCCACCATAGTTGGCAGATACATTTTCGCGAAACAGATTACTCGTACGATCGGGATCAAAGCGGTTATTATAATTCAGGTTGGCAGTTAATCCCAGTTTACCTGTTTTTGTGGAGAAATAAATACCTCCGTTATATCCTCCACGACTATCAACACCAGCCGACAGGGTACCGGTATATCCACCCATAGCTTTTTCAGTAACGATATTAATAATACCCCCAACACCTTCAGCATCGTATTTAGCCCCGGGCTCGGTAATCACTTCTATATTCTTAATACTCGAGGCCGGCATACTTTTCAACACCTGCGACGGATTGGTAGCCGTCATATTGGATGGTTTTCCATTAATATATACCTTAAAACTCGACGAGCCCTTCAGTTGAATATTATCTTCTCCATCGACCGTTACCATGGGAACCTTTTTCAACATGTCCAACACGGTTGAACTTTGCGATTCCGGATCGGACTTGGTATCATAGCTGATCTTATCCAAATCGACTTTCACCAGCGGCTTATTCGCTAAGACCGTAACCCCGGACAGTTTTTGATCGGAAGAGGACATATTGATTCTACCCAAATCAAGCTTACGTTGATTAACATCCATGGAAACAGGACGCACCAACGTCTTCATTCCCACCGATTCAAAACTCAGCAAATAATTTCCGGCCTTGTTCAGGGTTAGTTCAAAATCACCTTTTACGCCCGAAGCCAACCGCTTCAGATAGATAGCCGGCTTTTCGGCCATAGAGACAGAAATCGTCGTATAGGGTATTGACACATTGGACACGGAATCCATGACAAGTCCTTTGACAATAAAGGCCGTGTTGGGGGTAGATTCGGAATAAGCAGAAACAATCAGACAAAGGAATAAACCGAGTGAAAAAAGTTTGCGATTCATAATGTTAAGCGGCAAGGATGTTAAATTGGCGGCGAAAGTAATTGATAAAAATAGCATTCATGTGAAATGAAAGCGAGATTTATATAAAATTTCATTTTACAACCAACAGGTTTGAATGTATTAACACAGCATAAACGAAAAAACGTCGAAACCCCGGAGGATTTCGACGTTTTTGCGGAAGCTACGAGATTCGAACTCGTGGTACGGTTGCCCGTACGTCAGTTTAGCAAACTGGTGGTTTCAGCCACTCACCCAAACTTCCCGGACTTTCGCTTTAGCGGGTGCAAATATAAGAAGGAATTTTCGATTATCAAAACATACGAATCAGAATTTACAATTCGAAATTAACTACTCTTTGATCTTCCGTATTTTAGGTTTAAAAAAACGTATTAAATAAATTGCTTTGCATATTTCATTTAGTTATTTGAAAACAAATCCGTATTTTTGCAGTTCAATTGAACGTTATACTAAACCTTACTTTTATGACGACAAAAGCAAAAAAAGCAAAACAGTCGAAAGGTATAAAAAAACCAATTAAATGGATTGGTTCCATTGCCTTCATAATTTTTCTTTATTTCACAGCGATCTTTTTTATCCCGAATATCTTTCCAAGGACTCACGAAAAGTCATTTCTTTGTATACCGGACAGCAGCAGTTTTAAAGATGTCAGCAAATTGCTGAACAAAGATGCAAATGTTCTCAGCAACTATTCGTTTGAGCAAGCGGCAAAACTCCTCCGCTATGGAAAAAGGATTCGTTCCGGACGCTACGCCCTGAAAGCAGGCATGAATAACTTTCAGCTGATCCGAATGTTGCGAAGCGGAAGACAAGCACCGGTCCATCTGTCATTTAATAACATACGCACCAAAGAGCAATTAGCCGGCCGGCTGGGATCACAACTTATGGCCGATTCGGTAAGTATCCTGAAACTGTTGAACGACACGGCATTCCTGGCCAACTATAAATTGAACCCATGCACTTCCATTTCCCTTTTTGTTCCGAACACGTACGAAGTCTTTTGGAATATGAATGCGAAAGATTTATTTAAACGAATGGACAAAGAATACACCAGTTTCTGGACGGAAGAACGAAAAGCCAAAGCGGCTGCCATTCCCCTGAGCCTTTCGGAAGTGAGCACCATGGCATCCATCGTGGAAGAAGAAACAAATAATAAACATGACCGCCCCATGGTGGCCGGACTTTATATCAACCGCCTGAAAGCCGATATGCCCCTGCAGGCAGATCCGACCATTAAATTTGCAGTGGGAGACTTTACAATAAAACGGGTCCTGTTTGCTCATTTACGCACAGAGTCAGCCTATAACACATATAAGTATCTGGGATTGCCACCGGGACCAATACGGGTCGCCACACCCTCAGGAATCGATGCGGTGCTGAATTACGTCCATCACAAATATATCTACATGTGCGCTTCCGAAACCCTGAACGGCGAACATAAATTTGCCGCAACATGGGAAGAACATCAGGCGAATGCAAAGAAATATCGGGACGAGCTGAATAAAAGGAATATCCATTAAAGAAAGAAGCCCCTGTCACTAAAAGCAAAAAAAATAAGCTCTGCCGATCAGCAGAGCTTATTTTTTATTCCGGACTTTAAAACACCCACAGAAACAGTTTTAAGCAGGGGATTCCGTTATATATAATTTACTTCAGGATGTAATTCTATTCCAAACTTCGTTTTTACAGACAATTGAATCTGTTCGGCCAGATAAACGATTTCAGCCCCTGTAGCCCCTCCGAGATTCACCAATACCAATGCCTGCTTATCATGAACACCGGCATGACCGACATGTTTTCCTTTCCACCCGCACTGATCGATCAACCAAGCCGCAGGGACCTTTTCCGCTATATCCGACACAAAATAATGAGGGATCTGGGGATAGTCAGCCTTCAATGCTTTAAATTGGTCGCTTGAAATAACCGGATTCATAAAAAAGCTACCCGCATTACCCGTCACCCGGGGATCAGGCAATTTACTTTCCCTGATCTGAATAATGGTTTTGCGGATGTTCTGTAGGTTTATAGCCCCGTTCTTTACTACTTCTTCTTCCAAATGTTGATAATTCAGTCTGAAAACAGGATCCTTATCCAATCGAAACACAACGGAAGTGATAATATACTTTCCTTTTAATTCATTTTTAAAAATACTGTTGCGATACCCGTACAGGCATTCGTCTTTGCTGAAAGTCTTATATTCGGCAGTCGCGATATTCACCGTATTGACTTCTTCAATCACGTCCTGTACTTCCACCCCATAGGCTCCGATATTCTGTACTGCCGACGCTCCCACTTCGCCGGGGATCAGCGAGAGGTTCTCCACCCCACCCCAGCCATTCGCAACACAATAAGCCACCAAATCGTCCCACACTACTCCTGAACCGACTTCCAGGAGCACGGAACCGGAATCTTCACGGATCTGTTTAATCGATTTAATGGCTGAATGGAGTATCACGCCTTTAAAATCGGTCAGAAACAACAAATTACTTCCACTGCCGACAGGAAGCACATGATTTAACCGTACAATTTCCGTTTTTAAAACAGCTTGCAAGTCATCTGTCGAATCATACTCCATACTATAATCGGCAATACCATCGACAGCAAACGTATTGTACGGAAGCAAGGAAGCATTTAGTGTTGTTTTCATTTATCTGATATTTTCTACAACTAATTCTATTTTCGACTCTAATTCATCCGGATGAAACCACAGGACCTCTTTATCCCTATTGAACCAGGTTAACTGACGTTTAGCATAACGGCGGGTATCCTGTTTAATCATGTTTACCGCGAAATCAAGCGTCCAATTACCATCCAGATATTCGTAAAGTTCCTTATAACCAACCGTGTTCAGCGCATTTAACTGCCTGAACGGATAAAACTGCTCGGCTTCATGTAACAGGCCTTCCGCCATCATCTCATCTACACGGGCATTAATTCGTTCGTAAAGTTCGGGGCGGGGACGGTTCAATCCTATTTTCAATATATTGAAATTACGTTCTTTCCGTTGTCCGGTTCTGAAGCTGGAAAAAGGCATCCCCGTCATACTGCAGACCTCAAGAGCATGAATAATTCTCTTCGGGTTTTGGAGATCCACTTGCTCATAATGTACCGGATCGAGTCGTAGTAATTCGTTTTGAATAAAAGCCAGTCCCAGATCAGCATACTTCTTTTGCCAACAGGCGCGTGTTTCAATATCGACATTCGGGATGTCATCCATACCGTTACAAACCGCATCAATATACATCATGGAACCACCCACCAACATAACAACTTTATGCCTTTGGAATAATTCATCAAGCAGTTGAACAGCATCCTGTTCATATTGTCCGGCACTATACTCATCCCGTATAGAATGAGAGCCGATAAAATAGTGTTTTACGCGCTCCTGTTGATCTTTTGTGGGTGCAGCGGTACCAATCTTCAACTCGCGATAAAATTGCCTTGAATCGGACGAAACAACCGGACATTCAAAATGCTCAGCCAATCGTAAACTGATATTGGTCTTACCCACACCGGTCGGGCCCAAAATGACAAGTAAAGTTGGTCTTTTCAGTTGGCAGTCTGCAGTTGGCGGTTGGGAATCAGGTTTAGTCATCATGTTACCCGGTATATTTGAAGATATTACATTGTAAGAAACAAAAAAGCAGAAAATAATACCAGCTTATTCTCTGCTTTCATTAATTTCTATTTAAAATTAGAATTTCGGATCTTCAGCAAACAAGCTACTATCATCAAAATTCATTTCTCCGAATCCTTCTTCATCTAATTCTTCCAGTTCATAATCTTCATCTCCATAGAAGTTTTCATCAATATTTGCTTTTGGAGCGATATTTATACCTTCATCCGCCATGATTTGTACAGGAGCAGTACCTTCTGAAGAAATACAAACCGGGTTATCGAGATTTTTTCTTGGAATAATATCCGTTAATTCCATAAAGAATACTCTATCGGACATCATATCAAACACGTAAAGTAGTTTTTGATTTTCATCTACCAATAAATCTTCCAGTTTTGTATTGTCCATCACCAGGTTGTCGTATTCAGAACTAGATTCCATTTCCATCAAAGTCACCTCCTGCCCCTTTTCCCAATTATCGGAACATATAAAAAAAGTCGTCATTTGATTTTTCTCGTAATTCACCGAATCGAGGATTGCATTATGAAAATCGAAGAATGTTGCTTCCGAATCAATTGTAATAACGCGCAGGAAATTGTCTACCTCATCGGATAGGATTGTGAATTTATAGACCATCTTAGTTAGTTTTTATTTAGGGTTTATATTGAGCGTAAAAATACAATATTATTTCCTATTTACATAGAGTATCCGTAAAGTTATTTCACAGAAAAAGCCGCTATATTGAGTAGCAGCTTTTTGTTTTTATCTATATAACATACTGTATAACAAGGATATTATACGATTTAATGTTTTAGTTTTTCTTCTATTTCACGTACGCTGGAACGGAAGTTTTTATCACAATCCATTAGATCATTTACGATTTTACAGGCATGCAAAACAGTAGCATGATCACGTTGTCCAATGGTATTACCAATGGAAGCGAGTGAACTTTTGGTCAGTTGTTTTGACAAATACATAGCAATCTGCCGGGCTTGAACGACTTCACGCTTACGGCTTTTTGTCGAAATAGCATCAATGGACAACGAGAAATACTCACAGACTACATCACGGATCTTTTCAACCGTGTTTACTTTTTTAGTGATATTGACAATCCTACTAATCACTTTTTCAGCCAGAGTAACATCAATCGGAATATTCGCAAGAGTTGAATGCGCCATAAGTGATACCAAAACGCCTTCCAAATCCCTGACATTGTCCACTACATGTTCTGCAATAAAATCAACGACTTCATCCTCAATTTCTAAGCCATCCCTGTATATTTTACTTTGAAGAATTAATTTACGCAAATCGAAATCAGGCTTTTCAATTTCGGCTGACAGACCCCATTTAAAGCGGGTCAGTAAACGTTGTTCCAAACCCACCATCACGATAGGAGAACGATCTGAGGTCAATACTAATTGTTTTCCGGTCTGATGAAGATGATTGAAAATATGGAAAAATGTGTTTTGTGTCCCCGTTTTACCGGCGAATTCCTGAATATCATCCACGATTAACACATCGATAGTTTGATAGAAATTCAAAAAGTCGTTGACCGTATTACTCCTGACTGCATCTGTATATTGAATCTGGAAGGTATTTGCCGAAACATACAATACCCGTTTTTCAGGATGTAATTGCTTAGTCAAAACACCAATGGAATTAGCTAAGTGAGTTTTGCCAACTCCTGATTGACCATAAACGAAAAGCGGATTAAAGATATTTTTCCCGGGGTCGTTACCGATACTGATTCCGGCCGTACGAGCCAGCTTATTGCTGTTTCCTTCAATCAAGTTATTAAAGTTATATGCAAGATTCAATTGCGGGTCAATTTCCGGCAATTGTGGTTTATGGTAGGGATTTGCATAAGACGTATTTTTCGTGATGGATTTAGGTTTTTGTTGTTCACCAGCACTTGGTATTTGAGTACCCTTACCACTCGATTTATCAATCATCACACGGTATTCAAGTCTTGTTCCGACTCCTACTTCACGATACAATGTCATCCTCAACAAATCGATGTATTTCTCTTCAATATACTCAACAAAGAACTGGCTGGGAACCTGTAATACAAATATATTGTTTTCGTATTTAAGAGCTACAAGAGGTAAAAACCAAGTATTAAAAGATACTTCGCTGATATTGTCTTTTATAACGCTTAAGCAGCGATTCCATAATTGAGTATGATTATTAAACATCTTTGGTCAAAAAAATTTAGCTTTTGGTTATACAAACAAATAAATACATTTACTGAAAATCGGTTTTAGAACAGGCTATCTTCAGCACTACAAAATTCTAAAACTTTTTCGAAATAAAAAAATCATATTTTTTTCTGGACATCATCGATTCAATCATCTTTTTTAATATCAGAACTTTATGTAACCCATCTGATTTACAAATACTTATTTGTAACGTTTTTGTAATATCACTGACAGTAAATGCTTTGACAATCTGAAAGAAAAAAGGGAAAAATTGGGGAAGAAAAAGCCGAAACTCTTGTTAACAAAAGGTTTCGGCTGTGAAAATACTTAAACGGTTTTTTTTTCGCCCGATACGTTATTTAGAACTATCATAAATAGCGAGTCTAATTAGACTTGCTTCCAAAAAGCGAAAAATGGACATAGCGTTTCGGATTTTTTTGCAGATCAATCAATAGTTTATCAGCACTTGATGCTGAATTTGAAAGATTAATATACAAATCTTTATTGTTTAACAGCATTCCTATCGTCCCTTCCGAACTGTTTATTTTATCAGTAATTAAGCTCAGGTTGGCAATAGTGTGATTAATACTTGTAAAAGTAGATTGATAATCTATTTTTTTGAGATTTCCGCTTATTTGTTTGAAGTCGGTCGTAAGCGCATTCACATTATTTAGAATATGAGGCACATCATTATTCATTAGTTTTTTCAGTTGAGATGAACTTACCGCCAAATCAGCTGTCGTGCTCTGAATAGAAGCGATACTTTTATTGAGGTTCTTATTTTCAACCAGTACGCGTACAGAACGTATAAGCGAATCAGCCTGGGTGGATATACTTTCAATTTTAGGTACCAAATCTCCCGAGAGTTTAGCCATTAATCCGAGACCCACCATCGTTTCTATTGTATCGCCCGGCTGATGCATTACTTCCGCCATGTTTACAGGTTCATAGACCAACTGAATAGCTTTACCGCCCATTATACCCTGATCATACAATTCAATCCGCGCATCTTTAGGTAGCTTGATATCTTTTGATACAGATATTTTAATCAGGAACGATTCTTTTTTTGAGAAATCATATTTAATCTGTTCTACCTGGCCTACTTTAAACCCTTTGATATATACAGGGGAGGAAACGACCAACCCATCTATATTATCATATCGTCCATAATAATACGTTATCTGGGAAAAAATATCGATTCCTTTCAAATAATTTAATCCGAAATACAACACAAAAACGGCTACAACTGCCATAATTCCAACTTTCACTTCTCGTGTAAAATATTTTTTCCCCATCTTGTTTAGTTTACGTTATTGATTTGATATATTCTGTAAAAGCAATTGCAAATTACCTAATTAATTTTAAAGCTGCTTTAGCCGTTATTTTTTTATCACCTATAAAGGCTATAATAAATGCCTCAGGAAACTTAGAAATAATCTCTTTCCTTATTGTAACAATTTTTTTATAATCGGTTTCATTACCGTAAGTGTACTTATTCAGTCCGTTTTCAACATAATAATCGGTAATATCTACTCCTTTAAATTCTTTGGCTTTTGGTTTAATGATTTTATCTGAAGTAAACAGCTGCACTTTAAATACAGGAGTCTGTATTGAGTTATTAGGAGCTAACACCGGCGTTTCTATTTTAGTTCGCTTAACAACTGTATCATTAAGAGGTTTCTGCTGTGTAATAACAACGGGCTGTTCAGGTTGTTTTCGTTCCTTTTGCTGATATTTTTGATTTTGTTCTTCTTTCTTTACAGGTAATTCAATTTTTGAAACAGCAGAAATTTGATGACCTGATTTTTTATCATGAGTTCTTTTATAATCCACAAACGCATTGAAAACAGCAGTAGCCAATTCTTTCTGACCTTGCTGAGACGTTAGATATCTCTCCTCGGCCGCATTTGAAATAAAACCAAGCTCCACTAACACACTCGGACAAGCCGATCTGTGCAATACCCAGAATCCTGCTTGTAGGACACCACGATCGGTTCGTTGAAATTTGACAAATTCCTTCTGGACAATGGATGAAAATTCCACACTTCTACTAATATACTTATCCTGCATAAACTCAAACATAATATAAGAGTCTACTGAAGCAGGATCAAAACCCTTATACTTTGTACGGTAATCTTCCTCTAATAATATCACGGAGTTTTCGCGCATAGCAACATCCAGATTTGCTCTTGTTTTTGCCAGACCAAGGGTGAAAGTCTCGGCACCATAAGCCGATGGACTGGGAGAAGAATTGGTGTGAATACAAATGAATAAGTCGGCATGATGGTCATTTACGACATTTGCCCGTTCCTGCAAGGTAAGATAGGTATCCGTTTTACGGGTATAAACCACTTTTACATCTTTGAATTTTTGTTCTATAATGGCACCCAAATCCAGAACAACAGCCAGATTAATATCTTTTTCCTTCGATGTTGCGCTCATAGCACCCGGATCATGGCCTCCATGACCAGCATCAAGAACAACTGTAAATCTTGCATCCTGAGCTTTTAATGGAAAAATAATAAAAAACTCCAACAATAATAATAAATAGTATTGGGAAAGAATAAAATGCTTTTTTAAAATTTTCATGAAAATTCAGCTAATTAAAGAGAAATCAGTCTATTTTTTTTTGCAAAAGTAATGTATTTATCCTGTTCCTGATACGATCTGAAGGAGTAAATTTTCAAATTAATCATAAAAAAAGGTTATATGTAAAAGAGACTACTATTTTTTCACTAAATTTGCATCCTAATCAAGAAACCCATACTCCTGCCGGATGCAAATCTGTAACCGTTTATATTTCAGCAAAGCACGTTCGTACTTGCTTTTATTTTTATGGTTAGCTTTTCCCACTTTGGGTTTCAGCCAAGGTAAAGCTACACCCCAAAAGAATAAAACCAAGACTCAGGTAGCTGATAGCCTTTCGATTTCGAAGGATTCCGTTTCCAATAAAACCATCAAGAAACAAAAATCGAACCAAATAGATGAGGAAATCGTCTATAACGCTCAGGATTCTATCGTCTTGCTGGGAAATGGCACCGGTTTCCTTCATGGAAAAAGCGATGTCAAATACAAGAATATTGAACTGAAAGCCGGTTTTATTCGTGTCAGAATGGATAGTAGTCTCGTTTTTGCACATGGGAAAACGGATAGCATCGGAAAGAAAATCGATGAACCTGTCTTCATGGAAGGTAAAACGGAATATGATTCGAAAGAACTGACCTACAATCTCAGGACAAAAAAGGGATATATTCGCCAGGCAGTCACAAAGCAAGGTGAAGGTTACGTGATTAGCGATAAAACGAAGAAAACAAGTAATGATATTTTATGTATGACGGATGGTAAATATACCACCTGCGATAATCACGAGCATCCTGACTTCTATCTTGATCTCACAAAAGGGAAAGTAAAGCCGGGGAAATATATTGTTTCCGGGCCGGCCTATCTGGTTGTTGAAGATGTACCCTTACCGATTGCCATTCCATTCGGATTTTTCCCTTTTACCGATAAATACTCTTCCGGAGTTGTCATGCCTACTTATACCGATGATTTATCAAGAGGGTTTGGATTGATAAATGGCGGATATTATTTTGCGATCAACGATTATATGGATCTGGAGCTGAAAGGAGATGTTTACACAAAAGGAACCTGGTCGCTCAGTGCTACATCACGCTATATCAAGCGATATAAATATAGTGGAAATATAAGCTTAAGCTATCGGGAAGATGTGACCAGTGAAAAAGGATTGCCCGACTATCAAACCGCCACGAACCTAAGTCTTAGCTGGACACATTCTCAGGATTCAAAAGCAAATCCATACTTCAACTTTTCATCCAGCGTAAATTTTGCTACCAGCGGTTACAATAGAAGCAATATAAATACCTATTATAATTCTGCCGTGAACTCGGAAAACACAAAAAGTTCCAGCGTTTCTTTTACAAAACGATTTCCAGATGGCAATCCGTTTAGTATCAATGGTAGCTTGTTACTTAGTCAGCGGTCGCAAGATTCCACCATTAGTTTAACACTGCCAGACATCAGCATATCAATGAGCCGTATTAATCCGTTTAAACGAAAAAATGCTGTTGGAGCAGAACGTTGGTACGAGAAAATCGAAATGACTTACAACGGTTCTTTAAAAAACAGTATTGACACGAAAGAGAACAAGCTCCTCGGTTCATCCTTTTCCAAGGACTGGAGAAACGGGATGAATCATAGTATACCGATAGGTGCAACATTTAATTTATTGAAATATATCAACATCTCGCCAAGCTTCACCTACACGGAACGATGGTATCTCCAATCGGTAAATAAGAGCTGGGATAATACCAGAAATTTAGTGAAGACCGATACGATAGATGGCTTCCATCGGGTTTATGATTTTAATATGGGAATTTCAGCTTCTACAAAGTTGTATGGATTCTACACCCCGATCCGTTCCATCTTCGGAGACAAGGTTAATCAAATCCGCCACGTGATGACACCTTCCATTAGTTTCAGCTACAGACCCGATTTCAGTGATCCTGTTTGGGGATATTATGGCACATATACGCAATCTTTACCAGACGCATCCAATCCGTTGGTTCGACACGATCAGATTGTTCAGTACTCTCACTTTGAAAACGGATTATATGGAACTCCCGGTGCCGGAAAATCAGGAGTTATCAACTTCTCGTTAGGGAATAATGTAGAAATGAAAGTTCGGAATGACAAAGATACTACCGGAGTAGATCCATACAAAAAAATAAGTTTAATAGATGCTTTTACCATTTCCGGAGGCTATAATATGGCTGTCGATACCATGCAATGGCAACTTTTTGCGGCTAATTTGCGTTTAAAACTAGGCAAAAATTACACCTTAAGCCTTAGTGGTAATTTCGATCCCTATATGTATTCCATTAATAATATCGGACAAGTGGTGCGGGTAAACCAACTTCGCTGGGAACATGGTAAATTGCCTAAATTTCTGGGAACAAGTACTGCCTACAGTTACACTTTCAACAACGATACGTTTAGTAAAAAGAAACCGAAGAAGAAAGACGATTCAACCGCCGGTACGGATCAAAAACTCCCGACAAAAACGGATGATACAACATCCAAGCAGCAGGGAAGAACAGATACCAATAAAAATCAAAAAACGGTGGATAAAGACGCTGATGGTTACCAGAAACTAGCTGTTCCCTGGAGTTTAACCGTCAATTACTCCGTCCAATATGCGAATACTTCGGTTTTTGACACCACGAAAATGGAATATAAAATGGCTTTTAGACACAATATCAGTATGTCAGGGAATATATCACTTACCACAAACTGGAAATTAAGTTCAAGTACGTCCTATGATTTCAGTGCAAAGCAATTTACGTCTGCAAACATCAATATAATCCGGAATTTACACTGCTGGACCCTGACAGGAAGCATTGTTCCTTTTGGTATTTTCAAATCATACAATATCAAACTTGGCGTGAATGCAAGTATGCTTCAGGATTTGAAATATACGAAACAAAGCAGTTACTCAACGAACAATATTACCTGGTATTGAGTTATTATAAAATTACAAACTATTATTTGTAATGAATACAGATCCTAAATCAATTATTAAAAATAAAATAAAACAACAAAGAATGAAAATTACAGCAAACAAAGCAGTGTCGGCCGAATACGAATTATACGTTGATGGCGAATTAGAAGGAGGAGAACAAGAACTGATGGAGAAAGCTACAACGCAACAACCTTTAAGTTTTATCTATGGAGTCGGAATGATGCTTCCTAAATTTGAGGAACATTTATTCGGATTGCAAGCCGGTGATACATTTGATTTCACGATCAGCAATGAGGACGCATATGGTCCCTACGATGACGATAGCGTATTGGATCTTGACCGTTCGGTTTTCGAAATCGATGGCAAGTTGGACGAAGAAATGGTTCACGAAGGGAATGTCGTTCCATTAATGGATAATGAAGGAAACCGGGTCAACGCACAAGTGGTTACAATTACCGATACGCACGTTACGGTTGATTTGAATCACCCGTTGGCAGGCGAAAACCTTCACTTCAAAGGGAGCGTACTCGAAGTACGTGAAGCTACAGAAAAAGAGTTGGCTGCAATAAGCGATGGATGTGGCTGCGGCGAAGGCGGTTGTGGCGAAGGTGGCTGCAACGACAGTGCATGCGGTTGCGGTGGTGACGATTCCGAAAAAGGAAGCTGCGGTTGCGGTTGTAACTAATCTATATTCTGCAGAATTACGCATAGTTATAATGGATATTAGGTGGTTTCAAAACCGCTTAATATCCATTTTTATTTTCAGCCCGTAAAAAACCGGAAACAGGTACTTGCCGGATTTACATTCATATAATACCCTCTCTAAGCGGGGGCTAAAATTTGTTCTGACCGATTAATTTTCCTGATTATTTGCTGAACGAACTTTGGAACATCTCATAGCAGCATGATAATATTATGTTCTCTAATAGAAACATCGCAAAATAGAACGAAGATACTATATTCTGGAATCAGAGAATCATATAACAGGACCAAAATATCATGTCCAAAGTTTAGAATATCATATAGCAGGAAGAATATATGACATCTAAGGATTGGAACATTGAATTACAGGCAGAAAATACTCTTTCCTAAGTTCAGAACATAATATTGCAGGGTTGAAATAGTATCTCCAAAGATGTAAACATATAATCTATGAATATTTTTTTATAGACTAAAAATATATTCCGGACATAACGTAAGCGAAACCAAACAATTTCATATACGATCATGACGAATAAACGAAGACCTGACGTATGCAGATTTTACGCCCGTCAATCGCGTGATGTTTTTTAATTCTCAAAAAAACACGAATTATAAACTTTTGTTTTAGAAATTCATATTTTCAACTAACTTTGTACATCAAACAATGATTTGAGAAATAAATATTCATAATTCACGCATCATAGAAAGTATTTTATGTCGAATATAATTGGTAAATTATTCACGTTCACATCATTTGGCGAGTCACACGGAAAAGGTATCGGAGGCATTGTGGATGGTTGTCCTTCGGGAATTGAGTTGGATGAAGAATTCATACAACAGGAGTTGAATCGTCGCCGGCCAGGTCAGTCCGCCATTTCAACCCCCCGAAAGGAAGGTGATAAGGTCGAATTCCTCTCCGGTATTTTCGAAGGGAAAACGACGGGAACGCCTATCGCCTTTATTATCTGGAATGAGAACCAACACAGCTCGGATTATGATCATTTGAAGGATGTATACCGTCCTTCACATGCCGATTATACCTACCAACAAAAGTACGGGATTCGCGATCATCGCGGCGGGGGTCGGAGTTCTGCCCGGGAGACTGCTTCACGTGTTGTTGCGGGCGCGATTGCCAAATTAGCATTAAGGAAATCGGGAGTTGAGATCACGGCTTATACGTCACAGGTCGGGTCCATTGCAATGCCTCAACATTATGAAGCGACCGACTTAACGCTCATTGAAAGTAACATCGTTCGTTGTCCCGATCCGGAAACGGCAGAGAAAATGATCGCATATATCAAGCAATTGAAAATGGAGGGCGACTCGACAGGCGGCATTATTTCGTGTGTTATCAAAGGCGTTCCGGTTGGTTTAGGCGAACCCATATTTGACAAATTGCAGTCACGGTTGGCACAGGCCATGTTGAGTATTAACGCAACCCACGGGTTTGATTACGGGAAAGGATTTGAAGGAGTCAACCTGAAAGGGTCGGAAATGAATGATGCTTTTGTGAAATTCGGAGACCGGGTATCCACCAGAACAAACAATTCGGGAGGAATACAAGGCGGTATCAGCAACGGGCAAGACATTTATTTCCGTGTTTTGTTTAAACCCGTGGCAACGATAGCTAAAAAACAAGATACGCTCGACATTCATACAAATGAAGTGGAACTTGAAGCCCGCGGACGACATGATCCCTGCGTCTTACCACGTGCCGTACCCATCGTGGAAGCTATGGCGGCCATAACGTTATTGGATTTATATTTGACGGCCGAAAAGGTGTTGGATTAATTCATTGTTGGGGGGGGCCTTCCGTACAGGTTTATCGCCTTTCGATGAAATGACTCCTCCAACTGACGATTTAGCTATTCAACCGATTGATTATGGAAAAAATCACACCACACCATTGGGCAATCATCATTAATCCTAAATCAGGGAAAAAGAAATTCCGCCAACAACGGAGATATTTCTTCCTGACGCTTAAGCATGCCGGGATTGCATTTGATTACAAGGCTACCAAGTTTGCCGGACATGCCATAAAGATCGCCAAATTATATGCCGAAAAAGGGTATCGGAATTTCATGGTGCTGGGAGGAGATGGAACGATAAGCGAAGTGATTAACGGCATCTTCAGTGCAAGCATCGAGCACCGGGAATCACTAAAAATAGCATTAATTCCCCGGGGAACGGGCAATGACTGGGGACGTTTTTGGGGACTTACCCGTAATTACAATCATTCCATTAACGTATTTTTAAAAGGGAATGCCCGGCTAATTGATATTGGCAAAATCGATTATGAGTTGGAAGGAGAACAACAGACGCATTATTTTATCAATTCCGTGGGATTAGGACTGGATGCTACCGTAGTAGATCTTACGCGCAGATTTAAACAGTTTGTCGGGAGTCATTCGTTTTTATACACAGTTGCTTTGTTTGCCGCAGTTTTTACCTACAAATCTCATAAAGCAACGATTCGTTCCCGCGAAAGAGACCTCGACGAAAGCATGTTTACCATGGATGTAGCCAACGGGTGTTATAGCGGCGGAGGACTCAAGCAAACACCTTACGCACTGCCTTACGACGGATTTTTGGACGTGATGGTTACAAAAAAGCCTACCTTCGTTGATATTATTCAGGGATTATTTCTCCTGTTTAAAGGGAAATTGCTCGATCATCATATTATTGAATCATTTCAGACGCAAAATCTGACCGTAGAATGCCACAAAAACGTATTCATGGAAGCAGATGGGATTATTATTAACGGGACTTCCCCTTACACGATCAGCATTATACCAAATGCTATACAAATGATTGTGCCGTGATATTCAACAAGAAAATTATATAACAGGAAACTCCGCAGGCTGCTCCATGACAACAGGCAGAGAAAACCAACTTGTGAAACCCGTCAGGGACGTATGAATTGTTCCGCCTTATCCAGAACATCCAATTTGCCTACATCCAACATATGGAAATCATCCGGAACGAATGCCCGCAATAAGTGGCTTCGGGCATTCGACAAATAGAAATCCATGATCGGGAATTTGGGCTTCAGTTCTTCCATCAGATCAAAGACATCGGGAGAAAGCATCTGAATTCCGGAAAAAGCCAGCTTATTAAATCCTGAAATATCCGTAAACCTTATGGGTTTTGTTTCACATGTCTTCTCATTTATCCAGCCAACCAATCGTTTATCATCATTAAACAGTAAATAGCGGAAAGTATCCCGCCTGCTAACGACCAATGTAGCCAATGATCCGGATTTACAATGTTCGTTATACAATTTATTCAAGTCAAGGTTCGAAAGAATATCAACATTGTGCACCAAAAAAGGCTGACCATCATCAAAGAACCACTTTGCCTTATAAATCCCGCCACCTGTATCGAGTAACTGATCCCGTTCATCCGAAACTTCTATGCGAATATCAAAATTGTTTTTCGATTTCAGGAAATCAATGATCTGATCGGGGAAGTGATGGACATTCACTATGATCTCGTCGAAACCGGCAGCCTTTAATTTACAGATAACATGCTCCAACAATGGCTTATTAGTAATTGGCACTAACGCTTTTGGGATATTATCCGTAATTGGCTTTAAACGGGTACCGAGACCCGCCGCAAAAATCATGGCTTTCATAGTATGGCTTTTTGTTATTTGCTTTGTATTATTATTCTTACTCTTCGTTATTCTTCATTACCAGTAATTATAAAATTGACGAATTTATCAATTCGAAAAGCTATAAATTGCCTGTAGCAAAGAACAAAGAATAATCCATCAATCAGTATCGTACCTCAAACGCCTGTTCTTTATTCTGTTCTCTATGTATGAGTTGAACTTCTACACCAAATTTAGCACTGATATGTTCTGCTGTTTTTTGTGCGGAGTAAACCGAACGGTGTTGCCCCCCCGTGCAACCAAAGCTAATCATTAGGTTCGAGAAACCACGATCCATATAGCGTTTCACCGAGGCATCAACCATTGCAAACGCATGTTCGAGAAACGGTAGTATTTCGCCATCATTCTCCAAAAACTGGATAACCGATTCGTCCAACCCGGTAGAATAAGCATAACGTTCATATTTGCCCGGGTTATTTACCGCCCTGCAATCGAAAACAAAGCCTCCGCCATTTCCTGAATCATCCTGAGGAATGCCTTTTTTATACGAGAAGCTATAGATCTTTACGACCAATGGTTTCCTGACTGACACTTCGCGGAATTGCTTCAGCTCTGTCATTTGTTTCAGGATCTTAAGCAGGTAAGGATATTCGGAAAATTCATCCTGCAAAAGAGTCCGTAAGTTTTCGAGAGCAAAGGGGATGCTTTGCAAGAAGTGGGGTTTCTTTTCAAAATAGCCCCTGAATCCATAGGCGCCCAACACTTGCAAAGTACGAAACAACACAAAATGTTTCAGCTGTTCTCTAAAGCCCGCTTCATCTACCGGCATGAATTTCTGCAATGCCGCGAGGTATACTTGCAATAATTCCTCACGTAATTCGGTTTTGTATTGTGCTTTTGCCTGCCACAGGAAAGAAGCGACATCATAATACAACGGTCCTTTTCGGCCTCCCTGAAAATCGATAAAATAAGGCTCATCATCTTTGATCATTACGTTACGACTCTGGAAATCGCGATACATAAAGGTATCGGTTTTCGAATGCAAAAGCACTTCCGACAAGCGAACAAAGTCATCCTCCAGCAGGTTTTCCTGAAAGTCCAGACCAGTTGATTTGAGGAAGCAGTATTTAAAGTAATTCAGATCCCAAGTTATAGAACGTTCATTGAATTCAGGCTGGGGATAGCACACCGAGAAATCAAGGTCACGTGCACCCAATATCTGCATTGCCGGCAATTTTCGCATGGTCTTACGCAACAATTCTTTCTCCTGCTCACAGAAAACACCTGTTTTACGTCCTTCGGCAATAGCATCGAAGAGCAAGGTATCTCCTAAATCTTCCTGAATATAAAAACGTCCATCCTGAGTTTGTGCCAAAAATTGCGGAACAGGAAGACCTTGTTTGTAAAAATGGATAGCCATTTCTACAAATGCTTTATTCTCTTCAACGGACGTTCCTTCAACGCCGATAATGGATGCCGCCTTGCCTTCCAGGCGGAAATAGCGACGATTGGATCCGGAAGCCGATAGTTCTTCTTTTGATAAAAGTTTCTCGTGTGTGTATTGCTGAAACAGCGTTTCTAATTCGTTCATATAGGATTATTGAATCGTGGGTCTGTCGAATGGTGTAATTAATGCAAAGATACAAACATCGTCGTATACAATCTTCATCCTGTTTTGAAAAATCTAAATTTGAGCAGCATAAACAAAGCAAAAAGAAAAGATATTAATGTTGACCACTTAATGTATAAATCTTTATTATTGATTGAAATTATACTTAAATAAAATATCAACTTTATATTGCTCTACTATTTTGAGAAATTGTTTATATAAATATCTATTAGTATAAATATAGAATCTAAATTTAAAATTGACAACTAACTATTTAGAATTATCTTTGGTTAGTTTTTTTTTTTGGAACAGCTAATTACAAAAAGGTTCAAGGTTTAGTATTGATTTTTATAAAGAACATTGCAACGTTTTTTAATAAAGAACATATATCTCAATTAAATTGAGGAGAAAAAATAGAGATTCTCATTTTAGGAACCATTTTGAAATTGACAATTTAATGGGATTTAGCTGTAACGTAGAAATTGAGAAAACATAGTAGACCTTTATGTTGTGGCCCTACCAGCTTCCTACGAAACAAAAAAAAAGATAACCAAATAAGGCCTAAAGAAGACAAGAGGAAAAAAATCAGCTAAATTAACACATTGTTTAAAACCTGTATTTTATATTCATAATTGATTTATTTTAGATGAAAACATCCAAAATAAGATCAAAAGGAAAATAATTTTTTGGTGGTTTTAAACGTATAAATCTAATATATAAACATGACTTCTACAATGAAAAGACTTTTTTTAAGATTGTCACTACTTTTAATTTTTGCGTTCGTAATACACATAGATGTAAGTGCATGGATTGGTTCTCCTACTCCTAGATTGCATGTTGACGGTCGGTTTTTAAAGGATCCGCACGGTAATATCGTGAACTTACACGGTTTTGCCCAGACCTACAGTCCGTATTTCAACAATAATGCATGGAGTGATTATAATACTAAAAGCTGTTTGAGCTACAATAAAAGGCTTATTGATAGCATCATGGCTGCAGGATGGAAAATGAACTTCATCCGGATGCACATGGATCCGTACTGGTCAAATACTCCTGGTCAAATGGTTACAGGTGAAAATGACATCTCGGCGTTCAGCTTTGGCCGGTTTAAAACAGCACTCGACAGTGTGTTTATCCCTATGGCCGAATATGCCATATCAAAGGGATTGTATGTCATTATGCGCCCTCCCGGTGTTTGTCCCGGGAATATTGCAGTTGGTGATGAATATAACCAATATCTAATTAAAGTGTGGGGATATGTGGCTCAACATCCCAAGTTAAGGAACAACCCAAGCATCATGTTTGAGCTGGCAAACGAGCCCGTAAACATACTTGGTACTGACGGCACACAAGGTGCCGGCACACAAGGTCATTTTGATAATCTGAAAAAATACTTCCAAGCTGTTGTTGACACTATAAGATCCAGTGCTAATGACAATATCCTTTGGATACCCGGTTTAGGATATCAATCATTATACCAAGGATTTGCTATCAATCCTATCGAAGGAAAGAATATTGGTTATGCAGTACATATGTATCCCGGATGGTTTAATAGTGGGGAAGGCTATGCAAATTTTCAGAAAGGATGGGATAATCAGGTTAAACCCGCAGCCAATATTGCACCAATAGTCGTTACAGAAATGGACTGGGCACCGGAAAAATATAATGCTTCGTGGGGTAAAGACAGTACCGGTACGGCTGGTGGAAATGGTTTCGGAGCAAATTTCAAAAAGATTACTGACGATTCCGGCAATGTAAGTTGGCTTCTATTTACAGGTGCCGACCTGCTTGCTAAATTTGATTCCACAAAAGTGGCTACTGCTAACAACACAACATTTTTTAATGACCCTCAAGCATGTCCGTGGCCATGCTTTCATTGGTATCAGGATTATGCACAAAAAGATTACCCCAGACAGAATTTCGTGTATCGTTCAAACAGCGACAATGGAGACGGGACATTTACCAATCCGGTTATTTTTAGCGATTTTCCCGATCCGGACGTAATCAGGGTGGATAGTGTCTACTATATGTCAACGACAACAATGCATAACTTTCCCGGTGCTACGATATTAAAATCGAATGATTTGGTCAACTGGGAATACTGCAACAATCCATTGGAAAAAATAGAATCCACAGCATGTTATAATCTGGATGGATGTAACCGTTACAGTCACGGACAGTGGGCAAGTAGTCTTAAATATCATAAAGGCACTTATTATCTTCATTTTAATACGCTAGACGATGGTAGCTATTTATTAACTGCTACTAATCCTGAAGGTCCCTGGACTAAAAAGAAGTTATCCTCTTCTTTTTATGATGCTGGTCTCTTCTTTGATAACGATGATAAAATTTATATTGTGTATGGTATTAATCAGTTACATATAGCTCAACTTGATGCTAATTTTAATGTGGTACACGATCAGGCTATAACGTATGGCACTATCGAATCAGGTATTGACAATTCAGCAACAGAAGGAAGCCATCTATACAAAATTAATGGTTATTACTACATTTATTCTACCACAGGTGGTTATTATGCTACACAGGTTGCTTATCGTTCAACTTCTATTTATGGCCCGTATGATGAGAAAGTGGTATTCAATAGCAACCGTATTCATCAAGGCGCTTTGATACAGACACAAACTGGAGAATGGTGGACAATGCTTTTTGCCGATAAAGGAGCGTACGGAAGATTACCTATTTTACAACCGGTAACCTGGACTGACAACTGGCCTATCGTTGGTGTTAGCGGGAAAGATGTTACGACTTATACCAAACCAAATGTAGGAAAAGATTTTTCGGTTACCAATCTTCCGACAAATGATAACTTCAGGGATTACAAATTAGCACCTCAATGGGAATGGAATCACAATCCTGATAATTCTAAATGGTCACTTGTTAAACGTCCGGGATACCTTCGTTTATATAGTGCAAATGTTACTGACAGTCTTACAAAAGCAAGGAATACATTAACACAAAGAATACTGGGTTTTCCTGCAAATCAAAATTTGTCGTACGGAACGATAAAAATGCACATAAACAAAATGGCTGAAGGTGATGTGGCAGGGTTATGTGTATTTCAAGATCCTTATGCATTTATAGGTGTAAAAACAACTAATGGAAAGAAAAATATCATTCTATTAAATTCGGGAACAAAAACTCAACAAGTTGGAGCCGCAATAACTGACAGTGTGGTTTATTTTAGAGCTGTTGCCAATTATGCAACAAGTCAGGCAGATTTCTATTATAGCACGGATAACAAGACATACACACAGGTAGGAGGATCTTTGAATATGCAATATAACTTAGATGTATTCGTTGGAAACAGATTTGGTATATTTAATTATGCAACGGCGGCTACAGGCGGCTATATAGATGTCGACTGGTTCTCAACCGAGAAAGATTTTAATGAAGATAAGTTCTTTGATAATTCATTTACCGGATATAGTGAAGATGCCTTAACGTTGACTGAAATAAAAACGGATACGACAAATATCACCTTGGTGACAGGAAGTAATAAAAGTTTTACGGTTACGGCTGTATATAAAGATGGACATACTGAAGATATTACGCTTAGCGCCACTTATAAGAACTCCAGTCCTGATATGTTGACCATCAAGAATGGACTGATGATTGCAAAAGCAAATGGCGACGCAACCGTGACAGTTACTTATCAGGGAGGAATGGGTGATGCTAAAAGTATTACACTAAATGTGCATTCAACCTATTTCCCATTGACAAACAATTTGTTTAATCCTTCAATATATGGAACCGGGACATTCGATGAAACAACCCACACATTGGTTACAGGTCAATATGGCTTTGGCGGATGGAGTTATAGTAACGGTTTGGATTTATCCAATTATAAATATCTGGTAGCTAAACTTGGAGAAGTAACATCAAGTGGAGCCGTATTCAGAGCCTTTGATGAAAACAGCTATTGGACAAAGGCAACAGAAGCATCTTTTGATTCAAATAATCAAGTTGTTATTAACCTTTCCAATTCAGTTAAAGCGGGAACGGCAACTAAATTCACTCCGTCGCATGTCTATATTGTAGGAATATGGTCGGTGGGAGGATCTCCCATCGTGATCAACGATGTTTACGTAACTAATAATGACGATTATTCAAAACCAGCACTTACTGATCCGGTCATAGCTATTAATTCCAACCCATCGACAGGTGGTACGGTAACCGGTGCAGGATCCTATAACATTGGTTCTTCTTGCACACTTACGGCGACTCCGGCTAGCGGATACGACTTTGCAAACTGGACGGCAGGCGATACAATCGTTTCTTCCAATGCAAGCTATACTTTCACGGTAAGCAAATCACGTAAACTGGTAGCCAATTTTGCACCAAACGACAATATCTACAAGATTAAAGAAACCAATTGCACATGCCGGGACAGTAATGACGGTGCTATCGAAATTACATCCTCTCAGTCTGGAACATATTCAGTTGTTGTTACCTCCGGTAGCTATAACAAAACCAGCACGGCATCGGCATCTTATAAACTTACAGGATTAGCCGCAGGGACATACAATGTAAGTATAAGCCTTCCAGGATTAACTGGTTATCAACGAAATTTCACTGTAACAATCTCACAGCCCCAAGATTTGAATGTTCTGAAAGTGAAAGCTACAAACAATGTAACACAATATTCCTTGAGTGGAGGCGAAAATTATTATGTTACTGTAAATAACGATACAAAAGTTACACAATCGAATGCTGTTGATATTTCTTTGCAAAATGGAGAGAACCGTGTCAGTATCCGAACAGATAAAGTGTGTCAGGGAATCTACGAAGAGACAATCTACTTTGACGGTAATGGGCAGATAGCTCTATTTCCAAACCCCACAGATGGGCAAATAGCTATTGACATACCGGGTAAGGACGAAACAATCAATGTGGAAATTGCTTCGTTGAATGGCAGCGTGCAATACAAACAAGTGCTATCAGTACAATATGACAGGTTAGTACATATCAATATTTCCGATTTACCAGCTGGCATCTACTTTGTAAAGATTAACGCACGGACCATAAACAGTACAATAAAAATAGTAAAAAAATAACATTCTCTCTTTATATGAAAACGAAACACTTATTCACGATGACAGCAACATTGGCCATTTTAGTACTGGCCAGTTGCAGTAGTGGCAAAGATACTCCTGCCCCCAGTCCAACAACCTTATTGTCTCCAACCAACAATTTAACCTGTTTGAAGAGTTCATCAACCAGCGGCAACTCAACATCAGTTACTTTCTCGTGGAGTAAAGCCAGCAATGCCGACAGTTACCAATTGGAAATTAAAAATCTGAATACGCAAACTACGACGAGTTATACCACCAGTAGCGTATCATATACGGCCAGTCTTGATGTAAACATCCCCTACTCATGGAATGTGACAGCTGTTAATACCGCAGGGAAAACAACCAGCGATGTATGGAAGTTCTATTTATCGGGCACGGCATTGAGTAACTACGCTCCCTTTCCAGCCGAACTGACAGCACCGACATCAGGTGCAATCATCAATGCTAACGGTGCCTCAACAGTAGAAGTCACCTTCCAATGGATAGGTAGTGACCCGGATAAGGATATAGCAAGTTACGCCGTATACCTGGATAACACGAACGGTTCGACTCAAGTTATAGCCTCACAGACAGCAGTCACAGCTACCCAAACTCTTAATAGCGGTAAGGTCTATTATTGGAAAGTTGTTACCACCGACAAGACAGGCAATACCTCTACTTCGGCAGTCAATTCATTTCAAATCAAATAATGTAAATTAAGATCAAAAAGACACATTAAGAAACGATCAAAAGAACAGCTTCCCATATCGCTGAACGAACCGATAATGTTGTTCACTTCAGATAATGGGAATCGACCGTTTATTCATGAATGAAAGCTACCTGTTCAGGATAAGCATTTGACAAACGCCTTATACATAGATTTTTTTCCGGAGAAGTATTGTTAGATATACTTCTCCGGTTTTTTTTACAGTCAGTTACGTTTGGTTTATTCTTTCCGGTTTGCGAAAGAAATTAGTGCAGGATGCTTGTTTTGATTTCGTTGGTTTGTTCTAAAACAAAAGTCAGGACAGTTGGAAACCATTCAGCCGACAACGACGGACTGTTTCCGAATGCTAAGGTCAGGATAGAAATTCACAAAGCGCAGACCTGTCCGTTCACAAACAGGGGTTTATAACGGAATACGCCATGGAGACTCCGTAGAAACGCTATAGAAACACTGTAGCTCAAATAAGCGATAGATAGACTTCGAATAGGGTTTCGTTAGGGTTCAATTAGATAGACCTATCCGAACCCTATCTGAACCCTAACGAAACCCTAACTGAACCCTAACTAAACTATAGCGCTTCTACGGCCTCTCAACGGACTATCCTGGAGCAAACAAGGAAGAAAAAAACTGGCGGGTATCTTCAGAAAAATGTGTCAATTGATCAGTAAACATCCTAAATACGCCGTATTTCATGCTGCATAAAATTGGCAGACCTTTGCCTGAAAAAAGTTATGTTCAGTTTGAATGAAGGCAATGATTATGTAGTTTGTTCGAAAGGCGTAGATTTACGCAAGGGATTGGATGGGTGTGCAGGTTGATTCGGTGAACGGTAGAATGCAACAGAAGCAATTGCTCGCAGTACAACCGAATAGGTTGACACCTTGCTTCCGATTTAACAGTTAGCATCTATTTTATAAATATAAACCAACTATAAACAGGACCGTAGAAATAGAGTACAGAATATATTTTTCAGACAATTACTTGTCTTGCTTTAAAATTAAAATTCTGTGATACTCTGTATAACCACATGAAATAATTTATATTTCAAAAGATTATACAGAGTATCACAGAATTATACAGAGTGATTTTCATCACAAAACTTCATTCAGCCCGGTTAGTCTTTTATCTTACGCGAAATAACGGTAAGACAGATAATTGCATTTATAACCGAACAAAATTTACAGTAATATTTTTCAGCCCTAATAAATGACTAATTCATGGCATTACCTTTCAGGTTAGGATTATTGCTAAGCTCTTCCTGTGGAAAAGGATAGTACATCGCCTTTATTGTCCAGCCACCATCTGTCAATGGTTTCAGATACTTACTGTCAGCCATACCCAACCGTAGCAAATCGAAGTAACGATAATACTCGCCCATAAGTTCAACACAACGTTCGTGCTCAATCACATTCAGAATGTTATCCATTTTGAAACCATTGATTGTAGGAGCAGCTACCATTAAATCGTCAACAGTTGGAATGGTTCCATTTGATTTTGAATACCATAACTGACTTTGCTCTGTTGGTACAATATTATTGGCACGGTTGCGAACCTGTTGAATCCAATATTTAGGACCTGCAGGATCGGTAATGGACTTGCTATCAAAATTAGCTGCATGCAAACACTCTGCATACATCAAAAGCACATCAGCATAACGCATTATTGGATCATTAAAATTATCATCAATATCGCCATTGTATTGAGTATATGTATCCGGACACTCCTTGCGTGTTCCATATTTATCTTTGTCGGACGATACATTGTTAATCATTTGCTCAAAAGTCACCGTCTTTCCATCTGATCCAGTATAATAAGCTCCATTAGGACACCAAAGCGTCATATAACGACGAGGATCGCCAGTTTCAAATTCATTATAAGCCATTTTAGTCGGTGCCAGGTTCCACCAACAGCCTCCGGTTCCATCGGGTAAACCGATATTAGTCCAACGCCAAGAGTCGGAAAGATCACCACCCATCCAACTGGTTCCATTGTGCATCTGTACTTCAAATATAGATTCTACACCGTTCTCCTTTGCCGGATCATTGGTAAAGTTGTCATGGAAGTTGGAGTTAAGCTTATATTCCTGACTATTGATAAGATCCGCCAGAACAACTTGTGCCTTATCATATTCAGCCGTTTTCCCTTTTTCAAGAATAGGACGCCACAGATAAGCCTTTGCCAGGAATGCTTGAGCAGTACCTTTAGTCGCACGACCTATATTTGAAGCAGTTGCATACAGTTTGCTTTTAACAGGTAATAAACTATCTGCTTTAGAAAAATCTCTTACTATCTGAGCATATACTTCCCCACTCTTAGCATTAGTCGGATAATAGTCTGCTGTAGTCGTCGTAGGATGATCATAAAGAGGAATTGTCTCACCATAGAGTGAACATAAATTCAGATAAAATAATCCACGTAGAAAATATGCTTGTCCAAGCATTGTATTCTTATCATCCGTAGAAGCATCTGTCCCTTTATAATTAATTATCTGATAGATAGCAATATTGGACGCAAAAACACCATTAAACATATCCATCCATGCTATTTTCACAATACCATCACTGGCTGGAGTATTATAAGTGTCTTGGTACATCGATGGCCATTTGTATGTACGAGCATAATCATCACCAGGTGCAAGAAGAGCAAAAAGCACTTGGAAGCAATAACCACCTTGATCACGACCAATTAAGGCTTGATAGGCTGGAATAAGAGAGGCTTGCAACTGGGCTTCAGTCTTATAATATGTACTAACAGTACTTTCCGAAGGATTGCTTAGTTCCATATCGGGTTTACAACTAGCTGCAGCTAGCAACAATCCAACACACACTAAATATTTTAATATTGTAGTTTTCATTTGATATTTTTTTAAAGTTTATAAAATATTAGAATGTAACTTGTATACCAACGTATAATTCCTTGGAATTCGGAAACGTAGGATCCCAGGATGTCAAACCATCAATACCACGTGTTATATTGGTCCCATTGGAATTTTGGTCTCCTACTTCAGGGTCAAAACCCGAATACTTCGTGAAAGTCAACAAGTTTTTCCCGCCTATATAGAAACGAGCTTTATCTATGTATATTTTTTTCGTAATGCTTTGAGGCAACGCATAACCGATTAAAAGGGTTTTAAGACGCAAGTAAGATCCGTCTTCTACATAACGACTGCTTTGGCGCATGTTATTGTTTGGATCACCATAGACCGCACGAGGCATATTCGTATCAGTATTTTTCGGATATACTGTCACTATACCTGATACAGGATTTGTGAATGTCAACGCTGTAGCGCGATAACGATTTAGAGTGCTTTCAAAGCAGCTATAGTTATGATACATTCCTTCTCCATAATAACGGGTGTTATTGTATATGTCATTTCCCTGAGAACCATTCCATACCATAGAGAAGTCAAATGTCCCGAACGTTGTTTTATATTGGGCTTCTGCACTGAAACCATATGTAAAGTCAGGAATAGGATTACCTATGAATGTCATATCTTTTGAATCAAGAGTACCGTCTTTACTAACGTCAACGAAACGAACATCACCCAAAGCAGCATTAGGAGCAAATTTCTTATCAGCATCAAGATCTGCCTGAGTTTTGTACAGTCCGTTAGCCTTATAGCCCCAGAATTGACCGATAGAGCCTCCTACCTCGGTACATGTGAGACCACTAGCACCAAACAATTGATTATTGGTACCCAAACTCAAAACTTTATTCTTAACAGTGGACAAGTTGGCCGATGCACTATAGTCAAAGTTCTTACCGACATGATTGCGGTATGTTACAAGAAATTCCAATCCTTTGTTATTGATACTTCCGGCGTTGAGTGTTGGAAATGTTGACATATAACCAGCAGAGTAAGCGATAGGAACCTGCACAAGCATATCACTTGTAGTCTTATCATAATAATCGACAGTAAGAGATAATGTTTTATTCAACACAGCCAAATCCAAACCTAAGTCTTTTGATGTCTGGCTCTCCCACTTCACATTCGGGTTAGATGGTGTAAGAGGAATAGCACCGGTTGTCTTCGTATCGTTCAAATAATACCATACATTGCTAAACGATACCGTACTTTGATACTGATACGGATTAATATTTGCATTTCCCAATTTTCCCCAGCTGCCACGTAACTTCAAATCATCAAGCCATGAGACACTCTTCATAAATTCTTCCTGACTCAGGCGCCATGCAGCAGAAAAAGAAGGAAAATTACCATAACGATTATTCTGTGAGAAGTTTGAACTACCATCACGACGGAAATTAGCTGTTAACATATATTTACCATCATAATCGTAAAGCAAACGTCCAAGATAGGAATACATAGAATAATGGGTCTCGGAACTGCCGACATCCTTTGTTGATGCATCCTGAGTAGCACTGAGAATCAGTACCTCGTTACTTGGCATATCACGTGCACTACCATTGAGACCATAGCCTTTTGTTTCTTCAGATGTTAAACCGACCAACGCATTAAAGTTATGCTTAGCAATTTTCTTTTCATAAGATAACGTATTTTCATATAAAAATCGGTTTTGCATAGTGCTTGACATTGAATATGTATCCGGGCTATTATTCTGATACTGGCCTACATTATAATCGGCCGTATAACTGCGGGAAGAATACCTCTGTATATCGGCTCCGAAGTTGAATTTATATTTCAAACCTTTGATAGGTTCTGCTATTACCCATGCATTTCCTGTCATTGAATTGTTTTCGCTCTTATCCCAGGTATAGTCAGCCGTAGCTCGTGAGTTTGCCAAATCGGTACCAAGGCCTGAACCAGCATAACCTGTCGATGATGTTGGATCATAAATAGGACAAGCAGTACTCCATTTCAACCCAAGTAACGTAAGTGATTCGTTCCAGTCATGTACATTGCGACCAATTGTTGCCGTTTCTCCAATAGAAAATATTCCCTTTTTAAAATCAGACACAAAGTTTATAGAATAATTATCATAACCCTGCTTGATAAACATTGGCTTATCTGTAGAGTAAACTCCTGTTAAACGAAAATTGGCATTTTCCGTACCTCCACTAATTGAGATATTATGCTTCTGATAAGATCCCGTACGTTTTATTGCGTCAAACATATTGTATCCCTTGCCAATAGATGCCGGGTTGGATAGTCCTTTCATGTAATCTGTACGAGAAGGATTAGCATTATACATTTCCTCATTAATGAGCTCGGCTAAATCTTTACCGCTGAGCAATTTTATCTCATGGGTTAATGTTTTCCAGCCGGTATAACCATCGTAATCTACTTTTACCTCTCCGGAATGACCGCGTTTAGTAGTAATCACGATAACACCATTAGCACCACGTGCACCATAGATAGCACAAGATGCAGCATCCTTCAAGATTTGTACACTTGCTATATTTTCTTCATCAGGAACAGATCCTCCAATCATTCCATCAACCACGTAAAGTGGATCCGTCGAACCAACAGAGCCTACACCACGAATATGGATACGCCCATTCGTTATCTGAACTCCGGCAACCTCACTCTGTAATCCTGCAGAAAGACCTCCAGGAACTTTGGTAAGCTCATTCGGAGAAAGAATGGAAATCGCTGATGACAAGTCTGCCTTTTTTTGCGTACCATAACCAACAACAACAACCTCATCCATTAATTTTGTATCTTCTTTAAGTACAACATTAATGTTAGTCTTCCCATCCACATTAATAGTCTCGGTTTTATAACCTACATAAGAGTAACTAAGTACACCATTAGCTGGTATTTTAAGTTCATACTTTCCTGAGATATCAGTAATCGTTCCATTGGTTGTTCCAGCTTGCGTCACACTTACTCCTATAAGTGGTTCTCCATTTACATCTTTTACGACTCCGCTAACAACTGTTGACTGTGCAAATGTACTGAGAGGAATTAAAAAGACTAAAAATAAAAGGCTAAAAAGCCAAAATAGTGTTTTTTTCTTCATGATTTAAATTCATTTAATTTAATTAGATTGGATTTTTTTTGATTTTGTTTTCTAATAATCACATGACAATTTTCAGGTTTTCATTTTTTTAAATTTACAGGTTTACAATAATTAATATTTACGGTCCAAATTTACTTGTATTTATCTTATTTAATCATATAAAGTGTTTCAATAAGTTTCCTATACGTTACATTAATCACTATTTTAAGAAAAAAAACAGCTGTTTTTATCATTTTCAAATACATTACCAATTATTTATGCGAATTAAAAGATTAAGGAACTATAAAAAAACGACTGAATACAAACTGATTATCAGTTATTTAATTGAAAACAAATTTGTAATTTTATAGATTCTAAACACATGAAGAATAATAAAAATCGTATTCGACCAACCTTTCCGACAGTCAGTTAAGCTTAACAGTTGGTATTTAAAATGAAAAAATTCTAATGAAATATGAAATTCGTCATGTTTTAACGGCAGCTACCATCTCCTTAAAACGGGCTGTCAATGGCGTATGTTTCCATTTTGTTTTCCTCCATGGCAAACAGTTTATTGCTATTTATCCGTTCAGAAGCACAAAGGAATCTCCGCTTGCAGTCGGAATTCGTATGGTATTGAAGTCAACATTTAATTTAATTCCGACTCTCTCCTGATTTTCTTTCATTCTTTGCCATTCATTCCATGGAAGTATCCCCTAATGTTGAACACTATTCATTCTTTGTATAAAGACATTTCAAAAATGGTATAGATAGGGTTGGAATAGGTAGACCTATCTGAACCCTATCCAAACCCTATCTGAACCCCCTCGCAACTCTCTCTCTGCAATGAACAAACACAGACTGAAATTAGTGGGTACTCTAATGAAAAAAGGCGGCAACTTTATGATGTTTTCCTTTAATCCTGAAAATTCATATAAGATTTCCACCGGTTGCACCGGTCGGTTGGGATGAGTAGTTTTGAGTGACAAAAAATCGAACGGAAAATTTTAAATGTAACATCTAATTGTTCCTATTCCTTATGAGTACCGTAAAGGTGAATTATCAGTAAAAAATAGCGTTCCAATTTCAGGAATCATCCTTTGAGGGTTCAGACAGGCTTCCCGTGCGGGAATACCCCATTAAGGGACAGGATATGCTTATCCGCTAAGAAAACTGTATTTTTATCAAGAAAAAGTTTTACTAAATGAGTTTGAAACACAATATCCGATTCATAACAGTAAAAATATCAGTGATTCATCCTTCCATTCCATTTATTCAACCAATTGAATCATATGATTTATACAGTACGCATTACATTTTCATCCTTTTTTTGTACTTTTGTAGCAATTTGTATATAAAAGAGATTATGAGCACAGAACTTAGCGAACAAGAACAGTTCAGACGACAGAGCCTGGACGGGTTACGAAATTTAGGCATAGATCCATATCCAGCCGCACTTTATCCAACCGATGCTTTTTCAACTGATATAAAAGCCAGTTTCAACGACGAAGAAAGTGGAAAAACAGTTTGTATTGCGGGTCGCATCATGAGCAGACGCATCATGGGAAAGGCTTCGTTCGTTGAACTTCAAGACTCTAAAGGTCGTATTCAGATCTATATAAGCCGCGATGACGTGAACACAGAAGCACAACCCGAAATGTATAATTCGGTGTTTAAGAAACTGCTGGATATTGGTGATTTTATCGGTATTAAAGGTTTTGTATTCCGTACCCAGGTGGGAGAAATCAGTGTTCATGCGAAGGAATTGACGGTTTTAAGTAAATCACTCAGGCCTTTACCCATTGTAAAATATAAAGATGGCGTGGCGTTCGATGCATTCGAAGACCCTGAACAACGTTACCGCCAACGCTATGTAGACCTGGTGGTAAACGAAGGTGTAAAAGACATCTTCATTAAACGTACCAAGGTATACCAATCAATGCGTGATTATTTCAACGCACAGGATTATATCGAAGTGGAAACCCCTATTTTGCAATCCATACCCGGCGGTGCCGCAGCTCGCCCTTTTATCACCCATCACAATGCGTTGGACATGCAGCTTTACATGCGCGTGGCGGATGAATTATATTTAAAAAGACTCATTGTAGGGGGATTTGAAGGTGTATACGAATTTTCCAAAAACTTTCGGAATGAAGGCATGGATCGTACACACAATCCTGAATTTACTTGTATGGAAATATATGTAGCCTACAAAGACTACAAATGGATGATGGATTTCACCGAACGAATGATCGAGAAAATTTGTTTAGATGTAAACGGAAAGAACGAAATTACTATTGGAGATAAAACCATCAGCTTTAAAACGCCTTTCAAACGGATTACCATGATTGATGCCATCAAGGAATACACCGGCATTGATATCAACGGTATGGATGAGACACAACTCCGTGAAGTATGTGCTCAACTGCATATTGAAGCCGACGACACCATGGGGAAAGGCAAAATGATTGACGAGATATTCGGCGAGAAGTGCGAAGGAAATTATATTCAACCAACGTTCATTACCGATTATCCACGTGAAATGAGCCCTCTTTGCAAACGCCATCGCGACAACCCCGAGTTAACCGAACGATTCGAGTTAATGGTAAATGGTAAAGAGTTAGCCAATGCCTATTCGGAACTAAATGATCCGATTGATCAGTTGGGACGCTTTCAGGAACAATTGAACCTGAGCGAAAAAGGAGATGATGAGGCTATGTTTATCGACATGGATTTTGTACGTTCGTTGGAATATGGCATGCCGCCTACCTCAGGAATGGGAATCGGAATGGACCGGTTGGTAATGCTTATGACCGGCCAGCAAGCGATTCAGGAAGTGCTTTTCTTTCCTCAAATGAAACCGGAAAAAGCGGCTAAAAAAGACGGACCCGAAAAATTTGTGGCATTGGGTATTCCTGAAGCATGGGTAGCAGTAATCCAAAAGGCCGGAATCGTGACGACAGCTGACCTGAAAGGATTAAACCCGAATAAATTTCATCAGGACATTTGCGGACTGAACAAAAAGAACAAATTAGAACTGACCAATCCATCAAAGGAAGATGTGGCAGAATGGATTAGCAAAAGTGAATTGCTGGGATGAAGATGATAACGGGATAATGATTTATTGTAACAAGATGAGTGCTGAATGAATATGACTGGAGGATGGTGACTTTAAATATCAAAAAACAAATGAACGAAAAAAGTAAAATTGCTGTTATTGGTGGTGGAAGTTGGGCCACAGCAATTGCTAAAATTACGCTAACCAATGCAGACAGCATCAATTGGTACATGCGACGACAGGAACAGATAGATGAATTTGTAAGACTCAGTAAAAATCCATCATATCTTACAGGTGTAAAGTTTGATACAGACCGGATTCATTTTACAAGTGACATCAATAAACTGGTACGTACATCGGATATATTGATCTTTGCAACACCTTCTCCTTTCTTAAAACAACATTTAAAAAAGCTGAGACGTCCACTGGATAATAAATTTATTGTTTCTGCCATCAAAGGGATTGTTCCAGATGAGAATATGGTTGTATCGGATTATTTTGAGCAATTATATAAAGTTCCAAAAGAAAATATTGCCGTTTTAGCCGGTCCATGCCATGCAGAAGAAGTTGCACTGGAGCGTCTTTCCTATCTGACAATCGGATGCGTAGCACGTGATAAAGCCCGTATGTTGGCACAGCGCTTTAACACGAGTTTTATCCGAACGTCAATAAGTGATGATATTATGGGCATAGAATTTTCTTCAGTAATGAAGAATATCTATTCGATTGCAGCAGGTATCTGTCATGGATTGAAGTATGGAGACAATTTTCAGGCAGTACTTGTTTCGAATGCCATTCAGGAAATGAACCGTTTTTGCAATGCCACAAATCCAATGCACAGGGACATAAACGAATCGGCATATCTGGGCGATTTACTGGTAACAGCCTATTCAAAGTTCAGCCGCAACAGACTTTTCGGAAGCATGATCGGGAAAGGATATTCGGTAAAAACCGCTCAGATAGAAATGGAAATGATTGCCGAAGGCTATTACGCGACAAAATGTATTCACGAAATCAATGAAAATTATCAGGTTAGTATGCCCATTGTAGATTCAATATTTGAAATTCTGTATAACCGGTGCTCACCTACAATGGAAATACGAAAATTATCGGAAAGGCTTAAATAACTTATTTTTATAAATTCATAATTTTTAATTAAGGTATGGAAAATATTAAACTATCTATTGACAAAGCATTTGGGTTTGTTTCCGAACAAAATATAGCCGGATACAAAGCGCAGGTAAATGCTGCAAACGCAACGTTGCACAACGGTTCCGGCAAAGGAAGTGACTTCCTGGGTTGGTTAAACTTACCTTCATCCATTGACGAAGCTCATTTAACCGACATTGAAAACACCGCTAAAGTTCTTCGGGGAAATTGCGAAGTTGTTGTAGTTATCGGAATCGGGGGAAGTTACCTCGGAGCAAAAGCCGTAATTGACGCACTCTCTAACAGCTTCGACTGGTTACTGACTGAACGGAAATCACCTGTTATCGTTTATGCCGGACAGAATATTGGCGAAGATTATTTGTATGAATTGCAAGAACTTTTGAAAAATAAAACATTTGGAATTATTTCCATTTCAAAATCGGGAACAACAACTGAGCCAGCCCTGGCATTCCGTTTGCTAAAGACACAACTGGAAGAACAACAAGGTAAAGAAGCTGCCCAAAAACTTATTGTCGCCATAACCGATAAATCACGTGGAGCTTTGCGTACCACAGCAACTCAGGAAGGTTATAAAACATTCATCATTGAAGATAATATCGGAGGTCGTTTTTCAGTTCTTTCTCCGGTTGGTTTATTACCTATCGCTGTTGCAGGTTTCAGCGTTCGCCAACTGGTAGCGGGAGCATTAAAGATGGAACAAATTTGTGGATTGGAAACTTCTTTTGAAGAAAACCCGGCAGCCCAATATGCAGCTGTACGGAATGAATTATACAAAAACGGAAAGGGCATAGAAATTCTTGTAAATTTCCATCCTAAAATGCATTATTTCGGAGAATGGTGGAAACAGTTATACGGAGAAAGCGAAGGAAAAGAAAATAAAGGTATTTTTCCGGCAGCCGTAGATTTCACAACCGACTTACACTCCATGGGACAATGGATTCAGGAAGGTGAACGTACTATCTTTGAAACCGTCCTTTCAATCAAAGAAAGCAACTATACAAAGATATTCCCTTATTCAAAAGAAAATTTGGATGGGTTGAACTTCCTTGCAGGCAAACGGGTAGATGAAGTAAATAAAATGGCTGAATTAGGAACACAGATTGCACACGTTGACGGTGGAGTTCCTAACTTGAAAATCGAATTACCTAAACTGAATGAATATTATTTAGGAGAATTGATATATTTCTTTGAAAAAGCTTGTGGAATAAGTGGCTATGTATTGGGTGTGAACCCATTTGACCAACCGGGAGTAGAAGCATATAAGAAAAATATGTTTGCATTGCTCGAGAAACCAGGTTATGAAGCCGAAACAAAAGCGATTAAAGCAAAGATTTAAAGAAAGAACACTATTCCGTGAAACAAAAAAAAACATCTGCAAATCCTGCAGATGTTTTTTTTGTTTCACGGAATAAATAATAGTACAAATGATGCGCTTATTTTTTTGCCCGAATAGGAGTCTTTAATACGAAAGAAGAAGAATTACTTCCCTGAGCATCCGTAAAAGTAGCATCAGAACTTACACTAACGGACAGTTGAGCATCTTTACTTACTTTTTTTGCAATATATCTAAATGGTAAATAAATACTTGATATTTTACTTTTAGCTATGAATTTGCCAGCAGAATAATTCGATGAACTGGATGAGAATATTGAATCAAGCGAACTTACAGTTGGAAGAATAATTTTTGTTGAGCTCGTATCGGATTGAATTACATTACACGACAAGATATTATTTGAATAGCCGTAGAATACCATCCGAAAAGTGACCGTATCACCAACATTAATTGTATCCATTCGATATACCCCTGAGGCATCGGTTAAATAGGTATTCAATGAGTCAACTCTGTTTGAAGAAGGAATTGCTATTATTATTTGAGGAGTATTGGCAGATGAGCCTGTTACATTACAAGAGCTAAATACAATGGTGATCAATCCGAGAAGAAGAAATAATTGAGTTTTCATACCTATAATAATTTTATTACAAAATTACAATAATTATACCAAAACCTCTTTATAAAAGACAATAAATTAAAATATATTTTTAAATGGAGAAACAGACACCAATAAACCCTGTTTAAATACATTTTAGTCGGGGTGACAAGATTCGAACCTGCGACCTCTACGTCCCGAACGTAACGCGCTACCTACTGCGCCACACCCCGTTTATTTTTGAACTGCAAATTTACAAAATTTTCCTTTTAAACAGTCTATTCTATGCAAAAAGTTTAAAATTCGAGCAAAAAACATTTTTACTCGCCCGAATAAAATTTCAGTTGAAACGTTTTTGGCGAAATATCGGCTAATTCGTATGACAGAAAGGAGTATTTTAACTGACAAAATAAGTATCTTTGCAGAAAATTTTTAACTACATGTTTTCAACCCAACAGGAAAAATTTATTCAATTCAACAAATATCCTACTTTTTACCCTAAAGCAGTATTCTTTGACATGGATGGCGTTCTTTTTGATTCAATGGGAAGCCATGCTAGTTCATGGGTTACAGCTTTGAAACAAATGGGACTTCCTTTTACTGAAAAGGAAGCTTATATGAACGAAGGCAGAACCGGTACTTCCACTATAAATGGCGTATTCTTAAAAGAATATGGACGAAATGCCACAGAAGAAGAGAAACAGACTATTTATCGTTTAAAATCGAAATTGTTTGAAACGTGCAAACATTCTGAAAAGATTCCATATGTAACGGATTTATTAAAAAAGATTCAATCGCAAGAATTAGACATATTCGTGGTTACAGGCTCAGGTCAACCAAGCCTGATTAATAGTTTAGAGACGAATTTCCCGGGGATTTTTCATAAAACTAAAATGATTACAGCATTTGATGTGCAGTATGGAAAACCTCATCCCGAACCTTATTTGAAGGCATTAAAAAAGTCAGGATTACAACCATGGGAAGTTATTGTCATTGAAAATGCACCACTGGGAGTAGAATCATCATTTAAAGCCGGATTGTTTACCGTTGCGGTAAATACGGGACCTTTGGATTCAGCTATATTAGCAGAGAGCGGGGCTGATCTTGTTTTAGACAGCATGAAAGAACTCTTTGAGCAATGGGACACTTTCAGAGACAGCTGGTTAACAAAGAACAATCCCAACGGTACTCTTACCGGAGAATAAAATTTTCACCATTCATTATAAAATTTTATTTTGTATTGTACTATAATTTTCAAAATCTTAGAAAATATAAAATCATGCAAGTTATCAAATACCCTTCACGTGAAGAATGGACATCGTTGCTAACCCGTCCATCCTACGATAGTACTTTGTTATTTGATTCCGTTCAAAAAGTATTGGACAATGTCCGGGACCAGGGCGATAAAGCTTTAAAAGAATATACAATTCAATTTGACAAGGTCAGTCTTGAGAATATTGAAGTGACCAAAGAAGAAATAGCTGAGGCAGAAAAACTAGTGTCTGTCAATTTGAAACAAGCTATTGAAATGGCCAGACGAAATATTTGGAAATTTCATTCGGAGCAACAACAAGAATTGCCGGAAATACAAACTTCGCCCGGAGTATTTTGCTGGCAAAAAGCGATTGCCATTGAAAAGGTAGGTTTGTACGTTCCCGGAGGCACTGCACCTTTATTTTCAACGGTGTTAATGCTAGGCATACCAGCTCAGATAGCCGAATGCAACGAAGTCATATTATGCACTCCGCCGAATAAAGAAGGGAAAATACATCCGGCGGTACTTTATGCAGCAAAAGTAGCAGGCGTTCATCGTATTTTTAAAATCGGAGGATCGCAAGCTATTGCAGCAATGGCTTACGGAACAGAAACCGTTCCGAAAGTATATAAAATTTTTGGTCCCGGAAACCAGTATGTCACTGCGGCAAAACAACTCGTTTCATTACGTGATGTAGCAATTGATATGCCTGCAGGGCCTTCGGAAGTGGAAGTGATAGCCGACGAAACTTCCAACCCTACATTTATTGCAGCCGATCTACTTTCACAAGCCGAACATGGCGTCGATAGCCAGGTCATTTTATTAACAGTAAGTGAAAAAATAATTGAGCCTGTATTGGAACAACTGGAGATCCAATTGGAACAGCTCCCCAGAAAAGAGTTAGCCAGGAAAGCATTGGAGAACAGCAAAATTATCTTACTCAAAACATTGGAAGAGGCTGTGGAAATGACCAATGAATATGCACCTGAACACCTGATTATTTCTACCCGCTTTTATATGGGTGTTGCAGCAAACATCAGAAATGCAGGTTCCGTATTTTTAGGGAACTACACTCCCGAAAGTGCCGGCGATTATGCTTCAGGGACAAACCACACGTTGCCAACAAATGGTTATGCCAAAGCATATAATGGCGTAAACCTGGACAGTTTTATCAGGAAAGTAACGTTTCAGCAAATAACACAGGAAGGACTCACAAATTTAAGCAACGCGATTATTCTCATGGCAGAAAGCGAAGAACTGAATGCTCACAGTAATGCAGTGAAAGTGAGATTAGATGAAGAAAAAGAAGTGGAAGAAAGAATAAGCAGCCATAGGAGGTAATTGAAAATTAACAATGCTCCTTTATGCCTAAAAAAATCATTACCGACAAATAACAAATTCCATCGTGTAGCAAATATCACGAAGGAAATAACACGAAGTTATAAATATGGACATACAAAAATTATTACGCGACAATATTCGCCAACTACAACCATACTCCTGCGCACGCGATGAATTTAAAGGGGAAGCTTCTGTATATCTCGATGCGAATGAGAACCCGTACAATGATCCTTTCAATCGTTATCCCGATCCTTTACAATGGGAAGTGAAAGAACAAATTGCAGTGGTTAAGAACGTCCCTGCTGAAAATATATTTCTTGGAAACGGCAGCGATGAACCTATCGATTTATTATACCGTGCCTTTTGTGAACCAAGAGTAGACAATGTGGCAGCCATAGAGCCTACTTACGGGATGTACAAGGTAAGTGCTGCCATTAACGATGTGGAATACCGCAAAGTGTTACTGGATAATAATTACCAGTTCTCTGCCGACAAAATATTATCGGCAACAAACCTGTACACCAAAATGATATGGCTTTGCTCGCCCAATAACCCTACAGGTAATAGTTTAAACAGGGAAGAGATCGTCAGGTTATTAAAGTCCTTTGACGGAATTGTTATATTGGACGAAGCTTACATTGATTTTGCCTCGGAAAGCAGCTTTACGGAATACCTGTCCCAATATCCAAATCTGGTAATTTTACAAACATTCTCTAAAGCCTGGGGCAGTGCAGCCATACGTCTTGGAATGGCATTTGCTTCCGTTGAAATCATAGCTGTATTGAATAAAATTAAATACCCTTATAACATTAATATCCTCACTCAAAAGCAAGCTTTGTCCGCTTTGAAGAATGCGAATCAGGTACATGCGTGGGTTAAAACCTTGTTGAATGAAAGATCAGAACTAATCAACTCATTACAGAATCTTCCCCTGATCCAACATATTTACCCGACAGATGCCAACTTTGTTCTGGTAAAAGTAGCGGATGCTAATGCTGTTTATCAATACCTGGTAAACAAAAGTATTATTGTACGTAACCGTAACACGGTTTCATTATGTCTGGGTTGCTTGCGGATTACCGTTGGGACACCTGAAGAGAACCGGATATTATTGAACGAGCTGGAAAACTTTCCCATATAAAAACAGCATAAATTTTGCATTTCCCTTTTGTATCCAACATTACATCAGGGATATTTACTCCGCTTTTAAGCAGAGACTACAACCTTAAATTAGCTAATCCAACCAGGATCATTCAACTGTCATACATTCTTTTGAAATAAATTAAAATTTTCAACCAGAATGGATGACATGAAGCATCTCGCTATTCTGCCAAAAATCTTACCGATGGGAGAACCTGTTTACATGCCCGGAGATAAAAAGACTCGCTGAAATGAATGGCTCAATTTGGGTTTTGTAAATCACATCAAGACATCACCTACAAAACAAATTTATTTTACCGGAACATTTATATGTCTTTTTTCAACTGTTTATTACACAAATCACTAAAAATAAAAAGAGACAACAGGAAGTTTATTCTGTTCGTTTATCTTCTATTCAGTTGTTGCCAAATAACATTAGCGACTCACAAAGTGTATGTTATTCATGGATATGCCGGTTCTGCCATGCAGATGTCGAAAATCTGCAACGGACTAACAAGTGAAGGTTATGTAACTGAGAACTATATTTATCCAAGCTTTAAAAAGAATCTGGATAGTATCGGACTTGACTTATACCGGAAAGTAAAACAAGACAATTATGATACGGTTTCATTTATCACGCATTCCATGGGGGCGTTAGTTGTCCGATCCATGTACCAATACATGGATTCAACAATTCAGTTTCCCTTTATCTATCGTTTTGTCATGTTAGCTCCTCCAAACAAAGGGACCGAAATGGCTGACTTCTTTTCCAATTCTGCTTTAAAATCATTTTTAGGACCGAACGTATCACTCATGCGTACGGACTCCGGTTCATATGTTTATAAATTACCCATACCAACCTGTGAAACAGGCCTGATTGTTGGAATAAAAGGAAAGAAACCCTGGTTTAATCCGTTTATGAAAGATGATAATGATGGAACTGTAACCATGAAACGTGCTATTCTGGGAAATGAGAAAGAAATTACCACGGTGAAATCTATGCACATATTAATGCCTTTAAAGAAAAAAGTAATAAAACTTGTAAGAAGATTTATGAAAACAGGATCATTTACGGAGATATTATTTCTTAAAAATTAGCTCTATATTGTTTTGACATTAATTATTGATAATTTGTTCCTGTAAATTAGCATCTGCTATTTCGCAAAATCTAAAATTTAAGTATATTTGCACAAAATACAATAACAGGTATTGCATAGATTGCTGTTCAGGTAACATACAGAGATAAAAATGAGTAAGATTGTAATTAATAATTTTAATGAATTTGAACAATACGTTGGAAAAGAATTAGGCGTATCAGATTATATAACTATTTCGCAAGAACAAATAAATCAGTTTGCTGATGCCACGCTGGATCACCAATGGATTCATGTAGACACCGAACGAACGAAAACAGAAAGTCCTTTCAAAACAACCATTGCTCACGGGTATCTTAATTTATCCGTTCTGCCTTATTTATGGGCACAGATTGTTGAAGTAAACAATTCAAAACTAACGGTAAATTATGGTATTGAAAAGCTCCGGTTTAACCAGCCTGTCTTAGTGGACAGTCAGGTTCGTGTTCGTGCCAGCCTTCGTTCATTAATTAATCTCAGGGGTGTCTCTAAAGCAGAGATTCAGGTATCAATGGAAATAAAAGATAACCGGAAAACAGCCCTGGATGCTACAATTATCTTCCTATATCATTTTAAGTAAGCTTAGGTTTACAAATCGATGGTTCTTGTATTAAACCCAAATGCTTTTCGAAGATTCTTTACTATGAAAAAAGCAATTATTGTGGGGGCTTCTTCCGGAATTGGCAGAAGTCTGGCCGTATTAATGGTCCAAGACAATTACCGGATAGGCATTACGGGCAGAAGAACCGTCCTGTTGGAAGATTTAAAAACCGCGAAACCGGATAGCTACCGGATTAAGACATTTGATACTACACAAACTTCCACTATTGCGCAACATTTAGAGGAACTTACTCAGGAATTAGGTGGATTAGACATCCTCGTCAGAAGTTCCGGCACCGGTGAACTCAACGAGATGCTTGATTTTGAACCTGAAAAAAGAACCATTGATACCAATGTCAGTGGTTTCACCGCTATAGCCGATTGGGCATTCAATTACTTTCTGGCACAAAAATACGGTCAACTGGCTGCCATTAGTTCGGTTGCAGGGTTTCGTGGTAACAGCCATGCACCTGCCTCTGCTGCATCGAAAGCCTTTCAGATAAATTATCTCGAGGGATTACGGATAAAAGCAAAAAAGACGTCTCTTCCCATATTCATTACCGATATTCGCCCGGGATTTGTAAATACGCGCATGGCCCAGGGACAAAACCTTTTTTGGATGGCGTCTACGGAACAAGCAGCCACCCAAATTTTCAATGCGTTACGAAGAAAACAAAAAACAGCATACATAACCAGGCGGTGGTTGGTAATTGGTTGGCTGTTGAAACATCTTCCGAATCGAATACTGGAGAAAATGTAACGTGAATTCGGAACGAATAATGCACCCCGGATTACAAATTAAATATTATGCATGAGACCAACCCGAATCATCATGGGCAACTTTCCAAAGAACGTACAAAAAACACCATTCACATCAGGGCATTTCTCCTTCAATTAAAAATACTTTTCAAGAACAAAGATCTTTTCTACATTGTTTCATAGAAAGAATTAACTTTACCTTCATTAAATCGTTACCCTTCATTTAAATCTGATTAGTTATGCTTTACAGAAAATTTGGAAAAACAGACATACAGCTTCCTTCTATTGGGTTGGGCTGCATGGGTATGAGTCATGGATATGGCGAGCCCAATGATGAGGAATCAATGGCAACCTTGGAAAAATCCATTGAAATGGGTATTACATTTTGGGATACCGCCGACATCTATGGTGCCGGAAAGAATGAAGAACTGATAGCGAAAGTGCTAAAACCAAATCGCAATAAGATCTTTTTGGCTACAAAGTTTGGATTCGTACCCAATGCTGAAAACAAATATGCCTTTGGATTCGATGCTTCCCCAAAACATATGAAAATTGCCGTGGAGGATAGCCTTAAACGACTGAATACCGATGTCATCGACCTGTATTATGCCCACCGCATTGATCCGAACGTGCCGGTGGAAGAGACAGTAGGTGCCATGGCTGAACTTGTGAAAGAAGGCAAAGTACGTTTTCTGGGATTATCGGAAGTATCGACCAATACGCTTCGTCGTGCATGTGCCATACATCCCATCTCAGCCCTGCAAAGTGAATACTCGTTGCTTACCCGCGATGTGGAAAAAGAGATACTCCCCACTTGCCAGGAATTAGGCATTACCTTTGTGCCTTTTAGCCCGCTAGCCCGTGGATTAATGACCAATACGCTGGACATTTCCCAACTCAAAGATGGCGATTTTCGAAAGACATTACCCCGCTATCAACCCGAAAACGCCCAAAATAACAAGTCACTGGCGGAAGGGTTTGCTCTGATTGCCAAACGCAAATACTGCACGCCTTCTCAACTGGCTTTAGCCTGGGTACTCGCACAGGGAGAGAACATCATTCCAATTCCGGGAACTAAACGCCGGACGTATTTAGTTGAAAATGCCGGTGCTATTGAAATAGTGTTGACCCATCATGATTTAGCAGAAATTGAAGACTTACTGGCTAAATACCCCGACACCGGAGAACGATATAATGCGAACAGCAACCGACTGGTAGATAAAAAATAAGGTCGTCATTGCCCATAAAAGAAAAGATTCGGAAAGGCTGCATTCCGTTTATCGGAATTGTCTTTCCAGATCTTACGCATCGTTTATAAACAGGATCCGGGATGGATTGGTTTTACAGGTTGCTTCCACCCTGTTTCTGCCCGTTGCCGACATTTCATGTCGTTTTCTACCAATAAGCTGCTTTTGTTTTATTACAAAAACAATTTTCTGTCTGCAAAAAACTGATAAGCAACTCTAAAAATAAATTCAATTTTACCAATCGGAGTTTTACGATCCTCATTATAAATCAAACGGCAAGAAGAGTTGAAACATTCTCCGGAATAAAAATCATTAACATCCTTTACTCAAACAATTATACGGCTATACTTTTTGGAATTAAAATATAGTTGTATTTTTACGGTGTATTTTTATAAAACAATTACTTTCTCATAAAACAGACTTAAATGAACCATTTACTATTTTTAGATGCTCCTGAACTCATCGTTATTGCATTGGTCTTTTTATTATTATTCGGAGGCAAAAAAATTCCCGAATTGATGAAAGGGCTCGGCAAAGGAGTCAGGAGTTTCAAAGAAGGGCTTAATGACGTTGAAAATGAAATAAAAGACGCTACAAAAGGAAACCCGAAAGACAGCAAAAAAGATTCCGCAAAGAAAGATGAGTAAGCTGAATGATGATGAAATGAGTTTCTGGGATCATTTGGATGATTTGCGGAATACCTTGTTTCGGATTGCGGCCTTTGTTGCGATTGCTTCTGTTGTATTCTTCTTTTTCATGAGAGATATATTCAACAATGCTATTCTCGCCCCAACCCGAAATGATTTCTTTCTTTACCAATGGTTTAATTCGATCGCTAAAAAAGTCTCTTTCTTCCCTGACTTTTGTACCGGAACCTTTCAGGTGAAAGTCATCAACATAAACCTATCCTCACAGTTCTTCATTCACATGACCACCTCGCTATGGTTTGCCTTGGTGTTCAGTTTTCCATTTGTTATTTACCAGTTGTTCCTGTTTGTTAAACCGGCTCTTTACAGCAATGAACGAAAACATGCTGCCGGTGTGTTTTTCTTTGGGAATATTCTGTTTTACATCGGAGTGGCAGTAGGCTATTTTTTTGTTTTTCCGCTGACATTACGATTTTTAGCAGGTTATCAACTTAGTACCTTTATCGAACAAAGCGTTTCTCTCGATTCGTATATGAGTACTTTCCTAATGGTCTGCTTTTGGATGGGCATTGTTTTTGAACTTCCCATCCTTGCCTGGTTTTTATCTCAACTCGGTATCTTGCATCGTGAATTTTTCAATAAATATCGGAAACATGCCTTTTTTACCTTATTTGTAATTGTTGCGATATTTTCTCCGACCGGCGATCCGTTTACAATCTTTTTATTCTTTTTGCCTATCTACGCCCTGTGGGAAATCAGTGCTTTTGTGGTGAAACGGGAGCCGGTAAAAACGGTAGATGAGGACAGTGATAGTGATGATGAATTTTAGAAAATTACTACCATTTAATGCCGGTAAAGAAATAAATTTTCTCTAACTTTGTAGCGACTTGTTATCTATATAATCTTATCATTTATAATACTAAACAAAAATGAAACGAAGAGATTTTTTTAAATCGGCTGCTGCTCTTGGCGTTGCATCCTTATTTAAAACCAATGCACTGGGTGCTGCTTTATCGGGTAAACAGCTGAAAGTACATGCTGGACCGGACTTAGTGGCTGTTATGGGTGGAGAACCTGATGTCATGTTAGAAAGAGCATTGAAAGAACTCGGCGGTATTAAAAACTTCGTGAAAAGAGGACAGAAAGTCGTGATTAAGCCGAATATCGGTTGGGATAGAAAGCCTGAACTGGCGGCGAATACGAACCCTGAACTCGTAGGTACATTGGTTAGGTTATGTAAAGAAGCAGGCGCTTCACAAGTCACCGTATTCGATCACACCTGTCATGACTGGAAAAAGAGTTATACGAACAGTGGAATTGAGAAAGCTGTAACTGCTGCAGGAGGCAAAATGGTTCCCGCCAATGATGAATCATATTATCGGGAAGTAGAGTTTCCCCGGGGAGTAAACCTGAAAAAGGCAAAGATTCATCAGGCATTACTCGACTGCGATGTATGGTTCAACGTCCCTGTATTGAAACAGCATGGGGGTGCCAAGAATACCATATCAATGAAAAACCTGATGGGAATCGTTTGGGACAGGAGTTTCTTTCATAGCCATGATTTACATCAATGTATAGCCGATGTCGCTACTTTTCACAAACAACCGACCCTCAATATTGTAGATGCGTACCGAATCATGAAATCCAATGGACCGCAGGGAAAGTCCGAATCGGATGTTGTAAAACTAAAATCATTACTTGTTTCACATGACTTTGTAGCTGTTGATACGGCTGCCATGAAACTTTACTCACAAGTTGAACCTACTGATTTGAAAGATGTACGTTATATCGCGTTAGCAGAGAAGAACAGGGTAGGGACTCAGAATCTGGAACGGTTAAACGTAAAACGGATTAAACTTTAACCAACAACAGAGAACGGTTTTTAATTTTCAATATTGTGCCAAAGCATCCTTCAATGAAATCTCTAAAAAACATACGAGTCGTATTATCTCTCTTATTTTTTCTTCCCATTTTTCTCTTCTTTATTGATTTTACCGGTAAGTTGCCTGTACAATTACATAAACTACTGAGCATCCAATGGATTCCTGCATTGCTTTCATTGAATCTGATAGTGATCGGAATCCTCTTGTTGTTGAGTTTGCTTTTCGGAAGAATCTACTGTTCCACCATTTGTCCGCTAGGTATCTTACAGGATATTCTTTCGTGGAAATCACGTTTTTTCCGGAAAAAGAATAAAAAGAATCGTTATAAGTATGCTGCACCCAGCAATATCCTGCGATATTCCATACTCGCCCTGACCGTGATTGTTTTTATCTTTGGAAGCTCTTTTTTGGTATTAATGCTTGATCCTTACAGCACTTTTGGCAGGATAGCATCTCAGTTATTACGCCCGTTGGCTATTTGGGGAAATAACGGCCTGGCACATATCTCCAACCGGTTGGGAAATTATACGCTTTATGAAGTGGAACAGGTTGGTTTTGTTCCTTTGGCTTTTGGGTTAGCAACACTCTTCTTCTGCTTAATAATCCTGTTATCCTGGACGAAGGGACGTTTATATTGTAATACCATTTGTCCTGTCGGCACTTCGCTTGGATTTCTTTCCAAAATATCTTTCTTCCATATTTCCATTGAAGGAGCTGCCTGTACACATTGCGGTGCATGCGAACGGAAATGCAAATCACAATGTATCGACAGTCATGCACTGAAAGTGGACGACTCTCGTTGCGTCACGTGTTTCAACTGCCTTTCTACCTGCAAAAGCGGAGCCATTAACTATAGAATTCGGTATAAGAAGGAAACTGCCGAAGTGGTTGAACCGAAAGGAAATAACAGCCGACGAACATTTTTGGTAACATCAGGTGCTGCCATTGCTTCGGTGGCATTAGCCCGTACGAATAAGATCGTTGGCAACAACGACTCCATGCTTTCCCGGAAACCGATCATGCCTCCGGGAGCTGATAACAGGGAACATTTTAATAAACACTGTACCGCTTGTCAGTTATGTGTTACAAAATGTCCTATGCAGGTGCTCAAACCGGCCGCGTTACAATATGGCCTGCCGGGTATCATGCAACCTCACCTTACTTTTTCCACGCATGTATTTTGCACCTACGATTGCAACATTTGTACCACGGTTTGTCCGACAGGTGCGCTAATACCGCTCCCTATTGAAGAAAAAAAAGTGACGCAGCTGGGGATTGCCACCTTTCGCAGGGAGAAATGCGTAGTTTATAAAGACGAAAAGGATTGCGGGGCCTGCTCGGAGCATTGCCCTACTCAGGCAGTACATATGATTCCCTACAAAAACGGACTGACAATACCTGAAGTAACGGCTGATATATGTATTGGCTGCGGAGCCTGTGAATCTATCTGTCCGGCTCGGCCTTACCAGGCCATTTATGTGGAGGGAATCTCCACGCAACATCGGGCTAAAAATCCTTCGGAAGCTAAAAAGTTCAACAAGAAGATTAATGATTTTGGTTTTTAGACGTTAAAAGAAATAACACGACATATTCTTTTGCAATCAGATTAACAGAAGCAAGATCACCCGGAATTATTAACAGTTTTTTGAATGCATATTTATTTCGGGGTACTTACACCCTGATAAATAATGATGATAATTGTAAAAAATCAGAATAGCAATTTATTCTGTACCCTTTTTAAAATCAGGTTTTTTTGATCAACCCGGGCCGTAGAATGCAAAAGGGCTTTCATCTTTAAAATCAAAATTGACAATGGATTGATGAAAAAAAGCTATCTTTGTATTGCAAACTTTAACTACATCGCATGCTTGAGATCATTATAAAAGGAGTATTGATAGGATTATGCATTTCAGTACCATTAGGACCTATTGGTATGCTTACAATTCAACGTACGCTGAACAGAGGTCAGCGCCATGGGATTGCTACCGGTTTGGGTGCAACAACTTCTGACTTGGTATATACCATCGTTACCTTGTTTTTCTTAAGCTTTGTCCTTGATTTCATTGAGGATCATCGTTTCGTTATTGAATTAATCGGAAGCTTTGTTGTCGCTTTTTTTGGGTGGTACATATACCGGAGTAACCCGGCTACCCAACCAAAACCCAATGAAACCTCAAGACACAGTTTACTGAGCGACTTTATATCTTCATTCGGTTTGACATTATCCAATCCTTTTATTCTGTTTGTCCTTATCGCGATTTTTGCCCGCTTTAAGTTCATAGAGACTAAAACGACATTTCTGGTTACGGTTATCGGTATTTTATCCATCCTGGGGGGCGCTTTAATATGGTGGAATTTACTTACCTTCTTGGTGAGCCGCTTTAAAAGCAAATTAAACATGCGCGAATTGAAATTAATCAATCAGATAACGGGCATGATTATACTTATCAGTGGTGTCGTAGGAATATTTCTGACATTGACAAAATAAAAAAGCCAACGCATTATCACAATGAATTGGCTTTACTATTAATCTCGGAAGATTAATAAACAAAATATCTTCTGGCAAACATTAAGAATTCTCACCTCCAGATGATGTCATATCATCTGTCGAAGAAAAGCCATTCATCATCTCTTCCTTGGTCATTTTTCCACTATTCCATATCAGGCTTAATTCCTTCTTCGTTTTACTGACTATCAGTTGATCAATGGTGTCTTTACCTGAAACACGATAATAGATATGGACGCTTTCACCTCTCTCCCTTGTTTCTACAGCCGTTTCAAACTTTCCTGCCGCTAAAACCTGACTTAATTCTTTCTCAAAGGTTTTCATTATCTGCGAATCACTGGATGCCTTTAAGGTCAGAATCTTTGTCGATTTCATTTTTGATTTGCCACCTTTATTACTTTTGGCAATACCTCCCATGGACGAAGCCATGTTCATCATTCCGTTTCCTACAGATACATACTCGAAATGTTCGTCTTCACTGTACTTATCGAATAAGCTCTGAAGCGTTTGCGCATGGCCGGTTACTGCCATAAATAGTACAGCAACGAATAATAGCATTGTTTTTTTCATTTTCTTAATTATTAATGTTATGGGGTTCTTCCTGTTGCATTATTTTATCGTGGATTTCTTTTATTTTATTCAGAAGCTGTAGGTTCTGCTGTACTGTTTCCATACTTTTCATAGGCCTCAATCCTTTTTTGAGTATCTCATTGACATAACTCAGTCGCTTTTCAGCATAGCGTTGTACATATTCCGGATCGTCAATCCTTACTCCATGTATGATGGCATAATCAGGTTGTTGTTTCGGAAGTTGAATCCACAGGACCAACACCACAGCAGCTGCAATTCCCGAATAGACAATCAGATTAATCCAACTGTGTTTCACGCTGCGTTTCCTTGTCTCCACTTTCCTGAGCGGCCCGGAAGCTGTTTCCTGTTTTTCTTCTTCGAACGCATCAAACAAGGCACGGTATATCTCGTGTCCGGCTGATACATTTCCGGTTGAAAAGTAGTGCTTCAATTCTTTTTCTTCCGACAGTGAGGTTTCACCGCGAAAGTACTTTTCCAATAATTCATTCATCATTTCCATATCGTCTCCTCTACTCTTTTTTGTTCCTTTAAAATTTGTGACCTGATCTTCTGGCGCGCTCTGGATAAATTCACACTGACCGCATTTTCATTCAGGGATGTTATAAATGCAATCTCTGCGAGTTCCAGACCTTCCACGTCACGCATCCGGATAATCGTTCGCTGCAGCTCCGGCAAACGGTCTATCATGCTTCGTATGCGTATAGCCAGGTCCTTTTGTTCTGTCTGTTGGTATGGGTTTCGTTCTTCATATTCCAGTTCTTCGGGCAATTCATCTTCATCCCTGTTCTTACGGATCGTATCCAGACACAGATTCCTCATCGACCTCATGGTGAATGCCTGTATATTCTCAACTTCGTCCAGTGCATTCCTTCTTTCCCATAATTTTACAGTCAGCTCCTGAACAGCATCCTGTGCCGCCTCTGTATTCCGCAAGATAGACTTTGCCAATCGAAATAAGGCATCGGAATATCGTAAGATCTGCTGGTTAAATTGAATTGATTCCATACATTTATATAGACGCAGGAAAGTTGAATTTCTTACATCAGACATTCAACTTTATCAAAAAAATAAATGGTAAATGGTAAAAATTAGTATCGGGAATTAATGAAGCTCTTTATATCAGCCGCTTAATGATACGTAAATTATGGGTATATTCTCCTGTCTGCGTCGAAATGATTCCTTGCGAATCGATACTTTCTATTTTCACCCAGCCGGAAGCATGAATAATCTGGTGGTAGTTCAGCAGTATGCCTACATGGATAATCCGGCCAAAAGGGTTTTCGAAGAAAGCAAGGTCGCCGGCTTTTGCCTCAGAGATAAAATCAACAACCTGGCCATGATCTACCTGCTCGGAAGCATCGCGCGGCAGGGAAATGCCACACATGGCATACAGAACCTGAACAAGACCCGAACAATCTATCCCAAAAATGCTTTTACCGCCCCACAAATAAGGAGCATTCAAGTATTGCCGGGCAAAACGGACCAATCGTTCACCGACTATTTCTTCCGGAGCAGTCTGTTCAGGCAACTCCAGTGAGTAATCTTCTTTACCTATCGTAAATCGGCCCGGATCATCCGTATAAATAATACTCCCGCCCGGCAGGGACATCTTTTCTTTTGAAGTTATTTTATCACAACGAACTATCGGTACCGTTACCGTATAGCTGGTTGCTCTTAAAAGTTGCTCGTCTTCCAGTGGACTCAGCAGATGAACCATTTTCCGGTCTACCCAACCCGTGTATTGGTCCGTTAAGTTCCGAATAAATAGCCAACGTTCCCGGGTCTCTATAATCTTGACCCGTTCCCCGAAGAGAAGTTGTGAATATAGCTCGCTTCGTTCGCTATCATTCTCGCGAATCGGGACAAGTGGGAGAACTATGATTCCGTTCATTATGCTGAAATTAAATTATGAAACAAGACAGACTACACACTTAATACTTAAAAACTCTACAAAAATAAGGAAAGTTTAAAGATAATGTCTACATTAAAGAATTTTTTTGTAATTTTCGGCTGTTTTGATTTTAAGGCATTCTTTTTATCCACTAAAGAAGAAATATGAGACTAAAGATTACTCAACCCCAGCTTCAGAATATCAGCAAGATTGGGTTATTTGCATTGTTAGTTGTGCTTATCGTACTGCTTTATCCCTCCGAAAATAAGTTTAAGTATCAATTCGAAGTGGGTAAACCCTGGTCGTACGAATTAATAACGGCGTCATTCGACTTCCCGATTTATAAAAGCGACCAGCAGATTGCCAGGGAAAAGGAGGAAATTCTGAAAGACTATACTCCTTATTTCAAGCTGGATACGGCTGTTGCCAGGAAACAAATCAATAAACTCTTTTCCGATCTTCAGAAAAAAGGGGAAATTTCACCCCGCGTGCCGGCCTATATCCGGAACAAGTTCATGGCAATCTATGCTACAGGGATTATCTCTGTCGATGAATATAACAAGTTATTGACCGATAAACGTGAAAACATTTCCTGCATCTGGCCCAACCGGGTGACGCATATCGTTCCGGTGGCGAATATCTTTACACCCCGCACGGCCTATGAAGAAATCATAAAGAATGCCCCTATTTCATTAAAACAGTATGACATAAACATGTACCTGTCCGGGAACATGAAATTCGACAGCACTACATCTGAAATCGCTAAAACTGAGATTCTGAAAAACCTCTCCCTTACCTCCGGAATGGTTCAAACCGGAGAGCGAATTATCGATCGGGGTGAAATTGTAACACCGGGTAGTTACCTGGTATTGCAATCTTTCAAAACGGAATCGGGAAAACGGAATACTTCGATTCAAAAATCATCCGTTGTCGTGCTGGGTGAAGTCGTCATGATTCTGGGATTGATCATCTTGCTCTTCTTATATATCTACCTCTTCCGCCCCCGGATATACGAGAGTACGAGTAATGTCCTTTTTATTCTCCTGTTGGTATTCCTGCTGGTCGGCCTCACCGCCTTTACCATCCGGTATACAACGTTAAGTTACTATATGGTGCCATTTGCCATATTGCCGATTATAATCCGGGTGTTCTTCGACTCCCGAACCGCCCTGTTTGCCCATATCATCACCATGCTGATTATTTCCTTTATGGTTGATAATGCTTTTCAGTTCCTGCTTTTGCAAATCTCCATCGGGATGGTGGCCGTTTCCAGTTTGAAGGATATGTCACAACGGTCCCAGCTGGCTCAATCGGCGCTGTATATTTTCATAAGTTATGTCTTAATGTTTCTGGCATTTGAGTTCATATCGGAAGGTGACATTAACCGTATTAACTGGCAATATATCGGCTTTTTCGGTATTAGTAGCATATTCCTGCTGTTTGCTTATGTATTTATTTACCTGTTAGAGAAAATATTCAACCTGATTTCGAGCGTCACGTTAGTGGAACTGACCAATATCAACAGCGATCTGATGATTCAGTTCTCCGATCTGGCACCCGGCACCTTTCAGCACTCCATGCAGGTGTCAAACCTGGCCACCGAAGCTGCAAAGAAAATCAACGCCAACAGTTTACTCGTACGTACCGGTTCCCTTTATCATGATATCGGAAAAATGAAACATCCCGAATACTTTATCGAGAATCAACTGGGAGCTAAAAATCCATTAACCGGAATTGATTTTGAAGCAGCATCGAAGATTGTGATCAGTCATGTCACGGATGGGATTGAAATTGCAAAGAAATACCATCTGCCCGAACAGATCATTAATTTCATAACCACCCATCATGGGTTTAGCAAAACAAAGTATTTCTACAACTCTTATATTAATGCCAATCCGGGCGTGAAGCCGGATGAGGCCATATTCACTTATCCCGGTCCGCTGCCCAATAACAAGGAAACAGCCATTCTGATGATGGCTGATGCCGTCGAAGCCCGTTCGAGGAGTCTCACCGATTATACCGATAAGAGTATTGACGATATGGTAGAGAACATGATTGATACGCAGATTGCCGAAGGTGAATTTAAAGACGCTCCGATTACGTTCCGCGATGTGGAATTGGTTAAATCAGTCTTTAAAGAAAAAATCAAAAACATTTATCACAACCGTATCAAGTATCCTGAACTGAAAAAGAAATAAAGGATAAATACGGACAAACAGAAAAGTAAGAATAACACCACCGGTATCGAAATAAAAGCCTGTGATCGGATACCGGTCATGGGCTTTGTTATTCTTCCGCCACGGTACGACCGTTTCTCCGGTGAACCCGAATTCAAAACAGAAAAGATCAACCACAATAGCCGCAGGACTTTAAAACGGAAATAGGATGTTCTGCTATCATCGCGGGTGCATCATCTTAAAATACCATCAGCTATTTCCCGGCTCTGTCCCTTTCTTCTTTATTTTTGTGTCCTGTTGTGCCTATTGTGGTTAACTCTTTGTTTTAACTAAAAATTGAAATGTCAACCTTTTAGGATCTGATATTCTTCGCCGCAAAACCGCTTGCGTCATTTGCTTCCCGTCTTTTTCTTACGGTCTTATATTTTTATAATAATCCCTATGGTGGGCAAAATCGTTCCGGCAGCATTGTCAATCGTACGCAATACATACTTAGCCGGGTTAGCCGGATCAGTTTGGGGGAGATAAACCAGATTTCCACCGGCATCTTTAGTCGGTGTAAGGCTCAGGTTGGTATACACAGGTGCACTTTGCGACTTAAAATCGTAGGCATTCTGAATGTCGGTATACAGGTTCAACACCCATTTCTTGAAATAAAATTCTTTATCGATCCTTATATCCAGTTGATGGGTTACGGGCAGGCGAAGCGAGTTAAACCGCGAATAATCCAGCAGAGGCTGCTTACTGATATCCCATACGGTCTTTTCAGCCGACACTGCATCGATCGGGGTATACGGTGCACCTCCCACATAGCGCCAACGCATGGCTACATTCCAGTTTTTCTGAAATTTATAGCTGGCTATCAGGTTGAACAGTTGACGGGTATCCCAGGACGAAGGAAGGTAAGCACCCGTGGCATTCGTAAACTCACTCCTGAAATAAGTATACGTGGCAGTAACATTCATCTTCTTCATTTCCATGATCTTATACAGCACTTCCACCCCGTAGGCCCTACCCTTACCCGTCGAAACGATTTGCTCATCGCCAACCTCCCCGTAATTAGTCCCTTTGCTGGCGATACTCAGTCCATCCGCCACCGACAGAGGATAATATTCATATTGTTTGTAAAACCCCTCTACCGTCATACGCATATTATCTGCCGGGCGGTATTCTATCCCTGCGATCGCCTGATTCGAAACCGTATAGCGTAACTGCTCATTCTTGTTAACCAAATCACCGGCGGCATCTCTATAACCCAGAGTCGTATAGGCCGGCTGTTGCGAATAACGTCCTACATTCCCGTTTAGGTCCAACCGGGGAGTCAGTGCGTACGATACCGAGAACCGCGGCGAAAACTGATTCAGCGGGTTCAGCATGTTCCGGTTATAATCGATCCCCGCAAAACTGATTCCGAGCGACAGCTTCAGCTGCTCATTCAGGTAGGCCTTCGAAGCCTGAGCAAACGCCTGGTAACCGTACAATCCAATCTGCGTGTTATATACCAGCTTGCTGACGGCATTATTCAGATACAATTCACGAAAGGTATAGTTGGAGTAGGTGGCATATTTAACGCCGGCACCAAAAGTCAGCTTCACCGGCAGGTCGGGATAGGTCTGTTCGAACCGGATCTTATTCTCCGCCTCGTCCGACTTATAATCGGAGGTCTTCACGCTGTCGGCATTATTATCCTTGTACTTGAAATTCGTATTGCGAAGCATATTCCGGCTCACCACCCAGGTATCATAATGTGTATCGGCAAAATGTTTATACACCGCTCCCACCGTATAATTCCACTGTTTATAGGTAGGCAGGTAGGCTAGCAGGTAGGCCTGCTTCTCGGTCGGATTCTTTATGCCGGTATTCAGCGCGTCGTCATCAATAGCACCGATGCCCATAAACGTTATCTCGTTCTTCTTGTCGATCCGGGTCTTCAGCTTTACCTGAAAATCATTGTACGTCGGCAGGAATGGTAATCCGAGAGCCGAAAACAACAATTGCAGGTACGACTGCCGTGCCGAGATGATCAGTGTTGAGTTCTTTCCCACAGGTCCATCGAGTGTCAGGGCGGCATCCGAAGCTCCTACCGACAGCTTGGTGTGCAGGCGGTCCTGACTCCCATCTTTTTGTTTAATATCCATCACCGAGCTCAGTGCATTCCCCTTGTCTGCCGGGAAAGCGCCTGTATAGAAATCAATATTCCGCACAAAATCAGGATTAATCACCCCGATAGTTCCACCCGACGACCCTTGTGTGGCAAAATGATTGATCACCGGTATTTCTATATCATCCAGGTAAAACACATTCTCAGAAGGACCGCCGCCCCGCACGATCAGGTCATTCCGGTTTGGATCGGTCACTCCCACCCCCGGCAATGTCTGGATAACCTTCGACACATCCCGGTTCGCCCCGGCTGTTTTCTCGATTTCCTGCACCCCCAGCGACAGGGCCGAAACCGGACTTTCGATCTTCTTCGCTGCGAAGTTCCGGCGAACAGTAACCTCCCCCAGCTGGACTGCAGACTCCGCAACAGGGATGTCGATAAAGGTCGTTTGATTTCCCTGCACCTGAAACTCCGGCGATACAGTCGTTTGAAAGCCGACCATCGTAACGACGATACGTTTAAATCCCGGTTCGACATCGGTAAATATGTAATTACCATCCGCACCTGATGCCAAAGCTATCGTGCTTCCCTGGATGCTGATCGTAGCAGCTTCGATAGGTTGATTGGTCTTCACATCATAGATCCGCCCTTTAATATTTCCTTTCTGAGCCAACAGCGGAATGGGAAACAGAAAAATAAACAAAAGTATCGTGCTTCCGGATTTCATAATCTGATTATATTGTGCGGGTGAATTCCCGTCCTATATACTAACAAGAGAAACAGAACGATAGTTTAACGATAAAGCAAATAGTCTTATAGAAAAGATCTATCAAAATCCGCCATCATGCAGGATCATAACATGCATCCCCCAGGAGTGTAGCACCGACATTATGGTAGAATAACGATCAACAACAATTAATCAATTAGGTGCGTAGCACTGATATTTTGGTAGATAAACATCCATCCGACACAAACAAACCAGGTGCGTAGCACCGGCATTTTGGTAGAACAATGACCATCAATAATGAATCAATCAGGTGCGTAGCACTGACATTTTGGTAAACAAATGATCAGCAATAATTTATCAATCAGGAGCGTAGCACCGGCATTATGGTAGAATAACGATCAACAACAATTAATCAATTAGGTGCGTAGCTCCGACATTTTGGTAGCAACGCAAACAACAATTTATATATTCACCCATATCCGTTTCTATAGGAACGACAACATAAACATCCACGCAAAACCTTAAACCGCCCAAAATAAAATGTCGGTGCGCTGCACCTTTATTGCTTTTATTATTCACCCCTGCTACCATAATATCAGAGCTACGCTCCTCATTCTTTCATCAATCAGGTGCATAGCACCGATATTTTGGTAGATAAACATCCAACCGACACGATTCAATCAGGTGCATAGCACCGACATTTTGGTAGATAAACATCCAACCGACACGATTCAATCAGGTGCGTAGCACCTGCATTTTGGTAGAACAACGACCAACCGACACAAACAAACCAGGTGCGTAGCACCGACATTTTGGTAGAACAATGACCATCAATAATGAATCAATCAGGTGCGTAGCACCGGCATTTTGGTAGATAAACGATCAGCAACAACGAATCAATCAGGTGCGTAGCTCCGGCATTTTGGTAGATAAACATCCAACCGACACGATTCAATCAGGTGCGTAGCACTGATATTTTGGTAGATAAACATCCATCCGACACAAACAAACCAGGTGCGTAGCACCGGCATTTTGGTAGAACAATGACCATCAATAATGAATCAATCAGGTGCGTAGCACTGACATTTTGGTAAACAAATGATCAGCAATAATTTATCAATCAGGAGCGTAGCACCGGCATTATGGTAGAATAACGATCAACAACAATTAATCAATTAGGTGCGTAGCTCCGACATTTTGGTAGCAACGCAAACAACAATTTATATATTCACCCATATCCGTTTCTATAGGAACGACAACATAAACATCCACGCAAAACCTTAAACCGCCCAAAATAAAATGTCGGTGCGCTGCACCTTTATTGCTTTTATTATTCACCCCTGCTACCATAATATCAGAGCTACGCTCCTCATTCTTTGATCAATAAGGTGCATAGCACCGATATTTTGGTAGATAAACATCCAACCGACACGATTCAATCAGGTGCATAGCTCCGGCATTTTGGTAGAACAATGACCATCAATAATGAATCAATCAGGTGCGTAGCACCGGCATTTTGGTAGATAAACGATCAGCAACAACGAATCAATCAGGTGCATAGCACCGACATTTTGGTAGCAACACAAACAACAATTTACAGATTCACCCATATCCGTTTCTATATTGACGACAACATAAACATCCACACAAAATTCTAAACCTCCGAAAATAAAATGTCGGTGCGCTGCACCTTTGTTGCTTTTATTGTTCATCCATGCTACCATAATATCAGAGCTACGCTCCTCATACTTTCGTCAATCAGGTGCGTAGCTCCAACATTTGGGTAGACAAACGATCAACAACAATTAATCAATTAGGTGCGTAGCACTGATATTTTGGTAGATAAACATCCATCCGACACAAACAAACCAGGTGCGTAGCACCGGCATTTTGGTAGAACAATGACCATCAATAATGAATCAATCAGGTGCGTAACTCCGACATTTTGGTAGATAAACGATCAGCAACAACGAATCAATCAGATGCGTAGCACCGACATTTTGGTAGCATAACGCTCCTTCCCCACCCGTCTCACACCCTCATTGTTCACATCTCTTTCACACGATTCACACAGATCTGTAGCATGAATCTCCTTATTTTACTACTTCAAATTAATGATTCAAAATAAAAATTTATGAAAAAGAATGTACTCGTTTATTTATTTTCTTTATTGTGTATCGTAATGATTACCAGTTGTAAAAGCGATGAAAGCACCAAAGCCGTACCCACGACGGTAAAATTCATGGTGATTTCCGATATTCATTATTTCGATCCTTCCCTGTTTACGCTGCCGGCCAACGCTGCTCTTCAAACCTATCTGGCCTCCGACCGTAAGCTACTGATCGAAAGTAGTGCTATCCTGAAAAATGTATTGGCTACGGTGCTGACCGAAAAGCCCGATTTTTTACTGGTGACCGGTGACCTCACCAAAGATGGAGAGAAAGTAGACCATGAGGCGGTAGCCGCTCTGTTTAAAACATTAACCGATAAAGGGATCAAGGTATTGGTTATCCCGGGAAACCATGACGTCAACAATCCGGCAGCAAAGAGTTTTCTGGGCACCTCATCGGCAACCATCGACAATGTAACTCCCGCCCAATTTTCATCGATCTACAGCAACTGCGGTTACGGTGAAGCCGTGGAACGCGATCCGAATTCGTTGAGTTATGTCTCCGAGCCGGTAAATGGCGTATGGGTGATGGGTATCGATGCCTGCCAGTATAACCCGAGTGCTACGGCGGGAACCATGACTGCTTCCACCCAGGCCTGGGTGAAAACGATCATTACCAAAGCAAAAGCAAAAAACAAGATCTTATTATCGATGATGCATCACGGTATTGTGGAGCATTTCGTTGGGCAGGGAACAATGTTCCCCGAATATCTTATCACCGATTGGAAAACGATATATCCCGTGTTGGCCGATTCGGGCATGAATGTGATCTTTACCGGGCACTTCCACGCACAGGATATTGCCAAAGGCACCGGAACCAAAGGATATATCTTTGATGTCGAAACGGGAAGTACCGTTACGGCTCCATGCCCTTACCGCACGATCACGCTGAACACGGTAAACAAAACATTAAAGATCACCTCCCAAAAGATCGATGGAGTAACCTACAGCACTATTCCGACGACCGAGACTTTTCAGGCTTATGCTAAGAACTACTTAAGCACCGGCATGCGTACCATTTCATATTACATGCTCGCCGGAGCACCTTATAATGTACCGACAGCAGCCATCACCGGATATAAACTCGATAGCATTTTCTCCAACGCCTTTGTGGCGCACTATGCCGGCGATGAGACGGCCAGTACCACCGACAAAGTCAATATCCAGACGGTTAACTACATAAATGCAACACTCGGAGGAGCTCTTCAAAGTGTATGGACCGATCCCGCTCCGAAAGACAACAACATAACCATCGACCTGACGACAGGTATTGCCACGGATAATTAATCCGGATAACACGTACCGGTTAAAACAATCCCGCCGATAACATAGTAACATACAAAGACCAATTATGTATGTTAAGGTGTTATCGGCGGGATCTGTATATTATCTCCGGCACTCAACGTGAAGAACTTTAGAGGAAATGCCGTTTCCAAATCGCGATCTGATTCCGTCCGTCCATACCGTATCCGGTTATCCGTCCTGCACGGTTCGCAGATTCCCCTTACTTCGTGGTTTACAGCCCGGCTTATACCACGCTCACCTTCTTGACCGCATCATAGACCGGCACCAGGTACCCATTCTCACAGCGGCATAACAGGCAGATATTCCCGATCGGATGCGCGCTTACCCATTCCAGCGGAAAAGGCTGCTCATCATAAAGCACGTTGGTGATAAACGACTTCCCGACCCGGAACAGCAGGTCGTGATCCTGCGTTTCGAAGAGCAACTTCTCTTTATCAAAACCTTCCGCTTCAAACTCACAATGATAAACCGCCTGCTCGGCACACTCGGTACGCAGGTACAACGCACCCTGACCCAGCACGGGCGAAACACTCTTTTGCGGCAGAAACTTCGCAGCCAGTACCTTCCCCGTAAATACCAGCTCATCATCCTGCCGTATCTCAATCCCGGCCACATGCTCCGACAGCAGTTGCGTCACATGCATCAAGTCGTTAAAATGGTAAAACTCCTCCCAGTCGTTGAATATCGTTGCATCCTTCGGCATATAGCTTCCCAGCACCAGTTCGGCTCCGACCCCGCTGAGTTTAATCTGTATTTTAGACATAAACCTGTTTTCGTGCAAAGATAAGCAAATTTTCAAAAAGCTTAAACTGCCCGATGGAGAGTCCATGAAGGCTTCACCCGGAGTGAGGCCTTGGCTACCCCACTGCCAGCACCTTTCCGCACCCGGCATATTTCACCTCCACCGGTTCGCCCGTGAAGCCTACATTTCCGAACTCCACCGCCATGCTGAGCAGTTACGGTCACAGCGTCTGACATATCGGAATGCTAACTCTGTTTATTCATGCAGAGAGAGGGTTGCGAGGGGGTTCAGATAGGGTTCGGATAGGGTTTAGATAGGGTTCAGATAGGTCTACCTATTCCAACCCTATCTAAACCCTATCTATACCCTATTTGAAATGTCTTTATAAAAAGAATAAATAGCGTTCAAAGATTAGAAAATACTTCCTTGGAATGAATGAGCAATGATAGTATAGGATCTGGTTTATAACTTTTCCAACGTTCCAAACTTTGGAAAAGTTGCGGATATACACGGGAAGAAATAAGGAGATATTATCTTGTTTCGATTAAAATGCGAGAAATCTAGTGAATGAACGTTCATTTTTAAACTTTATTTCGTATCTTTGCAACGAAAACAGAAAAATCCAGGTTCATTGGTTATAACAATTCAATATGAAGGAGAAAGTAAGTGACAAATATACGGCATTGCTGCAAGCAACGCTTAGCATGGTGAATAACCACGGGTTTCATGATGCCCCGATGTCTAAAATAGCAAAGCTGGCCGGTGTATCGCCTGCCACTATATACCTGTATTTTGAGAACAAGCAGGACTTAATCAATAAGCTATATATAGAAGTGAAGTCTTCATTCTGCAACCATGCCTTTCAGAAATATAATTCTGAACTACCTGTAAAAAAAGGCTTTGAGATAATATGGCATAATATTGCAGCATATAAGTTGAACAATATTGAGGAATCAATGTTCTTATCTCAATGTGATAACACGCCCATGATAGATGGTGAAAATGTGCAAGAAGGATTGAAACATTTACAACCGCTGCTTGACTTATGGGAAAGGGGTAAAAAGGAAGGTATCATTAAGCCCATATCACCGTATCTGCTGTATTCGTTTACTATATATCCTTTATCCTTTTTAATGGCTATGCATGTGAAGCATATCTGTGCAGTATCCAAAGAAGAACGTATGGAAGCCTTTCAGGCCGCCTGGGATGCTATAAGAGTATAGTTTTTTTTGCCTCATTTAAAGAATGAATGTTCATTAATCGATTAATATATTAGAAACCATATAAACAATAAAAAAACAGACAATGAATAAAACAATCATTTTAGATAAACGGCCTGTCGGGAAACCACAGTCCACCGATTTTAAATTTATTGACAGCGAAATACCGGAAGCAGCAGCCAACGAAATCATATTGAAGGCCACGTATGTCTCCGTCGATCCGTACCTGCGGGGCAGAATGAGCGATGCCAAATCGTATTCAGCCCCTTTCGAATTGCAAAAGCCGATTAGTTCGGGGGTCGTAGCCGAAGTTACGGTATCCAATAATGCAGCCTTCCGGAAAGGCGATTTTGTATCCGGGTTGCTGGAGTGGAAAGAGTATCAAAAGTCGAATGGGCAGGGTCTCTTAAAGATCGATCCCTCAAAAGCTCCTTTATCCGCTTACCTGGGTATCCTGGGCATGACCGGACTAACCGCTTACCTGGGCCTGTCCGAGATTGGGAAGCCGAAAGCGGGAGAGACCTTAGTGGTTTCGGGTGCAGCAGGCGCAGTGGGAAGTGTGGTAGGACAAATCGGCAAGATACTGGGTTGCAGGGTTGTCGGAATAGCAGGAACAGATGAAAAGGCAGCCCTGCTAAAGACCCGGTATGGCTTTGATGCTGCCATCAACTATAATACGACGGCCGATATGAAGCAAGCGATTGCAGAAGCCTGTCCCGACGGTGTGGATGTCTATTTCGATAATGTGGGCGGTGAAATTACCGACGGAGTACTGGCGAATATAAACAAATTTGCACGGTTGATAATATGCGGTTCCATTTCCGTGTATAATGAAACCACCGTGCCGATGGGTCCGCGGGTAGAAACCGTATTGATTAAAAACAGCGCTCTGATGCAGGGATTTATTGTTGCTAATTATGCGGCTAAATTTCCCGAAGCAATGGCAAAGCTTTCGGAATGGTTACAAGCCGGCAAGCTGACTTACAGCGAAACCATCACGGAAGGATTTGATCAGATTCCGCAGGCATTTATCGGACTCTTCGAAGGTAAAAACAATGGTAAAATGATCGTAAAGATTTAATATACAAACGTAAAACAAACCAACTAAATTAAACCACAACAGACACAATAGGACACAAAAATAAACAGAATAAGAATACAACAGATAAATACCAAATTCTACTTTACCATAATAAAAAAATAAACCACAAAAGGAACAAAAGATTCACGAAAGGAAGAAATTCCAGTTTCATAACACACGGAAGAACCTTTATTATATTCAAAATCAACTTTTTTATTTCCTTTTTGTTCCTTTTGTGGTTCAATTCTCTCTATATTTTTTATGTAAAGTTTAATGTCAGTTTTAATCTGGCAAAGTAGAACGAACAGTATTTTAAGGTTATAAATCTAACAAGACTATTGAATCAAGTCTATCTATTGTGAACGATTGTGCCTATTGTGGTTAGAGTTTTATATTGGTACCGTAAAAATAACAACTAATTTATTTAACCAAACAAAACAAGAAATGAATTCAACCTATAAGAATATCCTTACCCCGTTTACGTTTCCCGTTTCGGGTATTGAGATTGCGAGCCGAATCGTCATGGCTCCCATGACCACCTTTTCGGGAAACGACGATGGTACAACAACCGATGCAGAACTGGCCTACTACAACGAACGTAACCAATCGGCCGGATTGTTGATAACGGCTTGCGCTTATGTCATCAGACAGGGTAAAGGCTTTCACGGTCAGATCGGTGCAGATAGCGACGAACTGATTCCGAGTCTGAAACGTATAGCCGAAACACTGAAAGCGAAGGGTGGAAAAGCAGTCCTTCAGATTTATCACGGAGGACGCATGTCACCTCCCGAAGAGCTACCGGATGGACAGTCCGTGAGTGCCAGTGCCGTAGCAGCCGAAAGAGAAGGCGCGCAGGTACCCCGGGAGATGACGGAAGCAGAAATCGAAGCAACCATAAAGGCTTTTGGAGAGGCAACCCGCAGAGCTATTGAAGCCGGATTCGATGGTGTCGAAATACACGGAGCCAATACCTACCTTATACAACAATTCTTTTCGCCTCATTCTAACCGCAGGACGGATAAATGGGGAGGCGACCGGATTAAAAGAATGACTTTCCCGTTGGCCGTGGTAGATGCCGTCAAGAAAGCGGCTACTCTGGCTACGCATCCTTTTCTGGTCGGGTATCGTATTTCGCCCGAAGAAATGGAGAATCCGGGTATCACCATGGAGGATACACTCTACCTGGTGGAAGCACTTTCGCATAAACAACTGGACTACCTGCATGTTTCCATTATGGATTTTTGGGCCAATTCCATGCGCGACAAAGAAGATACCGGTTCACGTACCCAATTGATTTGGAAAAAAGTAGGGCATGTTCTGCCTATCATCGGTGTAGGCGGCGTGCATACTCCCCATGATGTCGAGAACGTACTTGCGACGGGTATTCCGTTGGTGGCCATGGGTCGGGAGTTATTGATGGATCCGCATTGGCTGATAAAAGTACAGGAAGACGAAGCTGACAAAATAGTAACGGAACTGGATACAGAAGCAAAAGAAGCCCTGAAAATACCGACTCCGCTTTGGTACGGACTTACTTCGAGACCGGGATGGATACCGTTGAAAAAAATATGATAAATACAAATCTTTAAAACAATAGAATATATGAACAATTTTGAGTTTAAGAACCCCACAAAAATTATTTTCGGTAAAGGTAAAATTGCCAATCTGGCAAAAGAGATTCCTGCCCATGCAAAAGTTTTGATGCTTTACGGCGGTGGAAGCATTAAGAGTAACGGCATATACGATCAGGCAAAGCAAGCTCTTTCAGCATTTGAAGTTGTTGAGTTTGGAGGTATTCCGGCAAATCCCGAATATGCCGTATTGCTGAATGCCCTGGAGGTCATAAAGAAAGAGAAAATCACCTTTCTGCTGGCTATAGGCGGCGGTTCGGTGATTGACGGAACGAAATTTCTATCGGCAGCCGCCGACTATGAAGGAGAAACACCCTGGAAGATCCTTACCGATGGCAAACCGGTATTAGCAGGAATGCCTTTCGGAACGGTATTGACACTCCCGGCAACGGGTTCGGAAATGAACTCGGGATTTGTACTCACCCGCAAAGAGACTAAAGAGAAACTGGCAGCAGGCGGTCCGGCTTTGTACCCGCAATTTTCAATACTCGACCCACAAGTGGTAAGCTCCATTCCTCAGAAACAGATTGCAAACGGCGTGGCAGATGCTTTTACCCATGTGCTGGAACAATATATGACGTATCCGAATGATGCTCTGTTGCAGGATCGGTTTGCAGAAAGCATCCTTCAGACGCTGGTTGAGATAGCCCCGGCCATTCTGAAAGATCCGGCGGATTATCAGGCTGCTTCCAATTTCATGTGGTGTTGTACCATGGCTCTGAATGGATTAATCGGCCAGGGTGTTCCTCAGGATTGGGCCGTACATATGATGGGTCATGAATTAACCGCTTTGTTTGGCATTGACCATGCGCGTACGTTAGCCATCATAGCTCCCAGCCATTACCGTTACAACCTGAAGAGTAAAAAAGAGAAGTTAGCACAATATGCCGAACGTATCTGGAGTGTAACCGACGGAACTGTCGAAGAAAAAGCAAAAGCCGGCATTGATAAGACGGAAGAATTTTTCCATTCGCTGGGTATCAAGACCAAATTGTCGGAATACACAGCCGATTATTCGGGAACAGCTGAAAAAGTCTCAAAACGTTTCACCGAACGCGGTTGGGCAGGCCTGGGCGAACATCATAAATTAACTCCATCGGATGTTGCAAAGATTATCGAAATGAGTTATTAATCCAAACTAAAAACAAGCACATAATGAACACGATTCTAAAAGTATTAATTGTACTGACATCACATAGTGATTTAGGGAATACGGGACATAAAACCGGATTTTGGATTGAGGAATTTACCGCTCCTTATTACGTACTGGCCGATGCGGGCGTACAGGTAACAATCGTTTCGCCCGAAGGCGGTCAGCCTCCTGTTGATCCGAAGAGTGCATTGCCGGAATCTCAGACGGCAGCAACACGCCGGTTCGACAACGACACAGCGCTTAAAGAGAAACTCGCTCATACCTTGAAACTAACCGATGTAAAAGCGGAAGATTTTGATGCGGTCTTTTATCCCGGTGGGCACGGACCACTTTGGGACCTGGCAAATGATACAAACTCGATTGCTTTGATCGAAAAGTTTTACAATGAAAAGAAACCTGTTGCTTTTGTTTGCCATGCACCGGGTGTATTGCTAAAGACCAAATTGCCAAACGGAGAACCGTTGGTAAAAGGGAAAGATGTCACCGGATTTTCGGATTCGGAGGAAGAAGCTGTCGGGTTGACAAAGATAGTACCTTTCCTGTTGGAAGATGAATTAAAGAAGCTGGGCGCCAACTACAGCAAAGGTGCGGATTGGGGTTCGTTTGTAAAAGTAGACGGTTTACTGATTACCGGCCAAAACCCGGGATCATCGGAAGAAGCAGCCAACGAATTGATAAAAATGTTGCGCTAAACTATACAGGCCCGATGATCCAACTGTTAATCATCGGGCTTTTTCTATCTCCAACCGACATTTCCAAGGTGCTGAGAGTTCGTATCGAAAAGGCAGTCCTAACAATTTTCCATTCCTAAAAAATTTTATCCTGATAAGACAATGAAAACAACTTCTCTCGTTCAAAACATTTTTCGTATCCTCCTCGGCTTATTTCTCGCATTTGCGGGCATTAGCCATCTTACATTCAACCGGTCTGAATTTCTGGCACAGGTACCTCAATGGGTTCCGCTCAATACGGACTGGGTGGTACTTCTTTCCGGCGTGGCAGAAATCGCATTGGGACTATTTCTTCTCTTTTTCACAAAACTAAAAGACAAGGCCGGAATCGTTGCTGCCATTTTCTTCGTATTGGTATTTCCGGGAAATATATCCCAATATGTCAATCACATAAGTGCTTTTGGCCTGACGACAGACGGACTTCGCCTGGCACGTCTGTTCTTTCAACCGCTACTGGTACTTTGGGCACTTTGGAGTACCGGAGTATTTCAAAAGAAGAGAGACAAAACAATCTATCCCTCACATTACAGATCGTGAATAAGCAATAATTCCGTGTACACGGTAAGAATTACTGCAAAGACCGGAGATAACGACTTCGGTAAATCGGATAACAACCTGTTAAACAGGTAACAGCAGGGTTGGCAATTATTCCGGTTACCGGAAGCGAATCATGGCCGGCATAGTAGCAAGGTTGATATTGCCGGCAGAAAAATTATTGACTGATATTGGTCTTTGTAAAGAATTCCTCTTTTAAAAACAACACCGGATATGCGTTCGGGGTTCGGTATGAAGTATCCTGTGGCTGCAATTGATTAATCCCAAACCTGAAAGAGGCAGGCCATTACGGTCCGCCTCTTTCTTTTCCTTTCCTGTTGGAATATCCGACAAGTATAAATCGACAGGAGAAAGTAAATCTATCTTTTCAAATTAGTTGCCTGCTCATAAAGTAATTTGTCCTCTTCGGTCGTTGGATGTATTTCGATATTATGTGCACTCGGCCTGGTATTACTATCTACATGAACGAACGTGATAAAACCGGTCATCACCGGCGTGATTTCAGCTCCTTTAAAAACCTCAATATAGGAAACTAAACTCGTTCGACCCGCATATGCTATTTTAGCCTTAAACGTTACGATTTCTCCCGGACGCACCGGTCTTGTAAAATACAAACCATGCACTTTAAGACATACAATGCTATCAGCCGGGACAAGGCTTGCCGCTGAGATAAAACCGGATTCGACGAACCACTCGGCCGTTCTGCCGGCAAACAAGGTCCCATGATGATTCAAATCTTCACTTTTCACGAGTCGGGCTGAACTAACGGCCTTTGGCTCCACAATTCTTTTTTCCATAAAAAACAAAATTTTAATTTATTGAGATATATAAAGGGTGCATTGACATCGGGTTATTGACTATCGCCACATCCGTTTTTCTTCACATCAGGATGCGGAAGAGGCAACCTTGACAACGGGTATCTGCATTCGGGACACAGGATCAGGGATCTTGCATCTTAGAGCATTGTGAGTTTATAGCAGGACTTCTCTCTGAGAAAAAAGAGAGCTAAGGATAACAAGTATTAGGGCAGGATTCTATCTAACAGCACACGTTTAATGACGTAAAACGTATCTCTCGCAAAGTTACATATTATTCCAGCTATAGCTAAAGAATGTCCGCTAATAATACTAAAACATACCTTGAGGATATTAATATTCTTCGTGTCGGAAGTAAACAATTCAGCATACAGAATTCGGCGAAGTGTCTTTTGCATGTCAGCAATTTTAGTTGCTGCAATCGTCGCGGGTGCGGGTGAAAACTTTTCTAACGGTTGAAAGGTTGGAAAAGTTAAGGGTGATGGATGGGCTTGCAGGAGAAATTAGATATTATCAGCCGGGGATTCAGGTTAAAAGTAAAATCCCTTCCTGTGTTGGTAAATTTGGAATGCGGAAAACCTTTGTTGCGGTTAATAACTTTTCCAAAGGTTGGAAGGTTGGAAAAGTTAAGGGTGAATTACTGCTGATGCACTAAATTTTTAAAAAGTTTAATATCTTATTGATGTATAATAATATACAAGCGTTCTTTGATTTTACGATTTGAATTGAAAAATGTTAATTTTGTGGATTTTAAAATAATAA
>Ga0302272_1000036_pt1 | contig 84088 bp, 51 predicted proteins | sample III_Bog_N1_2_FD_198772 | JGI IMG/M metagenome (GOLD analysis project Ga0302272, IMG submission 198772) | Peat permafrost microbial communities from Stordalen Mire near Abisko, Sweden - III_Bog_N1_2 | ecosystem: Environmental > Terrestrial > Soil > Wetlands > Peat | place: Sweden: Abisko...
CAATTACTTTTATGGCAGGATTCCATTTTTTTAAGGCTTCACCAGTACCCGTTACCGTACCACCGGTTCCAACGCCTGCTATAAAAATATCCACTTTACCATCCGTATCGCTCCACACTTCCAAAGCGGTGGTTTGGCGATGTACCTCCGGATTTGCTTTATTCTGAAACTGCTGTGGAATGAATGAATTAGGAAGTGCTAATTGCAATTCCTCCGCTTTGCGTATAGCACCACGCATGCCTTCAAAACCAGGAGTCAACACGATCTCAGCACCTAATGCACGCAACAAACTTCTACGCTCCACACTCATGGTTTCGGGCATTGTCAGAATTAATCGATAACCCCTTGTAGCAGCCACCAATGCTAGTGCAATACCCGTATTTCCACTGGTAGGTTCAATTATTACGCTGTTCGACTTCAAAATGCCTTGCTTTTCTGCATCCACTATCAGTCCTAAACCAATTCTGTCCTTTACACTACGGCCCGGATTGAAGTATTCCAACTTAGCAATTAAGTGTGCATTAAGCTTGTGCTTTTTCTGAAATCTGTTTAACTCTAAAAGTGGCGTATTGCCAATTAAATCGGTGAGTTTGTTTGCTATTTTTGCCATGACTTTGTTGAGATTAAAATTCTGATACAAAATTCAGCATTCAGGATATAATTTGAAATACCATTAGTTAGGCATTTATATACCTTGTTTGTGGTATGAAAAAAAGGGGACTGGTAAAAGTAATCTGGAAGATAGATGGGCTCAATTATTTGATTTCGGGGTATCAAACATTTACAAAGAACCACATTGATGAAAACCCCCTGAGACAAAAGCTTGACTTTTGGGCAAAAAAAAAGAGACCCGTTTAGGTCTCTTTTTCACTTTTAGCGGAAGCTACGAGAAGTGAACCCAATAGCTTTTATCCCTATATATCAACACGTTGAACTTGCTGAAAAATTGGCTGATACGATTTAGTCCTTGGCTTTTTTGGCTTCATTTTGACTGCCTTTGACTTTGCTTTTCCTGCAATTATCTCGTTTTCAAAATTACATAATATATTGCGATAATCAAAGGATATATTCGTTTTTTTACACTCATACTTTAGAGTTTTCTGAATTTTGTATCTTTTAAAATTCTCATAACCTCAACTTAAGAATTTTTGATTAGTCGAGACTGATAATTTATCAAAGAATATCACTCCCTTCTCAATTTAGAGCTATGGTAGATTTAACCTGTAGGGCATTTGAAAAATAGCAAAAGTTTGGGCGGAAGACGGTTGTATTTCCTACGGCGTGTGTAAAAAAAATCCGCAAGTTTTTCTAATTAAAGATATAACGACAGTAATTGAAGGAATAAGTTATCAGTTGAAATAGTTGCTTTTTTATACTGAATTAGTTCAGATAAAAGTCAAATCGCCACAATTCATACATTGTGGCGATTTTTTTTAGATGAAGATAAGTTAATTCGCTAGTTCAATGATACACGAATTATTTCACGAGAGATATAAATAGTTAATGCCCCTAGAAAACAAATAGTGCATCTAAGTAATTTGCCAACTTCCAGTAGTCTCCATATGTACTGAAATCGATTAAAGTATAAGACAAGGCGACCTAAAATGCAAGACCACTCAGTTAACGTTGTCTAGCGTCTAGTGTTCGACCAATCGTCTTACGCTAGGGCACAGCCATACGGAAAAGAGTATATTTTACCTAGGGAACTATTTATAAATATTCGCGGGTTGTAAATTCAAGACTTTTGATGGTTTCTCTTACTCTTAATGAGGAAGTATAGAGCTGTTCATATTCATTGATGAGACCTTTTCCGTCCATAGATACTTTCGGATTTATGTAACTCATTTTACTTTCTTCTTTAAGACGCGCTGAGAAATGAAACTCACGGATTCCCGTTCTCATTGCAATTTTATGAATATTATTTTCGTTTACACCAGACCCAGCCAATAAAATAATGCGATCTGAAGCTTGTTTATTTAAATTGTCAAGTAATGAAATCCCTTCTTCTGCAGTTGTGCACTGACCGGAAGTAAGGATACGATCACACCCTAGACTGATAATTTGTTCCAATGCCTCGTGCGGATGGCGGCACATGTCGAATGCCCGATGAAAAGTAACCGACATGCCTATAGATGTTGTCATTAGTTCTTTCATTTGAGGAATATCTATATTACCAGCACTATTTAAACAACCTAAAACGACACCATCAACTCCGAGTTTATGGCATATTTCGATGTCCTTGAGCATACTTTTCATCTCTAGTTTGGAATAAAGAAAATCTCCACTACGGGGACGGATTAAAATGTGAAGTTTGATGTTTAGTAATTCACGAGCTAATGCAATTTCGCCAAAAGATGGAGTTGTTCCGCCTTCGGGTATAGCAGCACATAATTCCACGCGATGGGCACCACCTTCTTGAGCAGCCAAACAGCTTTTCACCGAATTCGCACATACTTCAAAACGATACATATATGTGTTATTTACAATTAATATAAATCTTTGATATTTTATTAAAATCGACCACTCATTTCGAGGATGTTCCCAATTCCTTAGGTTGAAATTATACAAACCCATTAGATGCCAAAATCACTATCATTTAAATTCTTCTTTTATTCCATTTCTGTATGGTATAGGACTAATCTATCAAGAATGATAATAAAATTAACTTTCACTAAATGTTATAGAATCAGTTTCCTATTGATAAGCTAACTGAAAATGACTATTATAACTCGTCTCGATCTGTATTTCTTTAGCTTCACAGAAATTCTGTCGTTACAGACTATCTAAATGAGTAGTTTTATGAAGTAAATGTGACTATTTCGATAATACATAGAGCCTATATATTAGTACAATGCTAAGAATAGTATACTTTCATTCAAGGTATCAAATAATTAGTTCTCCAAAATATTCTGGACGATGAAAATCAGGTTCTGGGGTAGAAATCAGACTCCAACTTAGATAATGTGGAGCAGTTGATTCATCTGCACATTTATAAAAATTAGCTTTTATCACTCTCGGCAAATCACCTGGGACAACACCAATCAAGAACAGTGGTATTTCAACCGTCAATTTCCACTCATAAATACCTTTTTTGGGTTCAAACGAATCATTTCCCAACGAAGCGTATCTTTTTATACAGCCCATTTGTTCCCTATTGAAAAGAATGATATTGTCAGTCCTACTATCACGCTTAGTTGCCAAACAAGCACCAATGCAATTGAATTCAAAATTATAATATGATTTTTGATCTGACAGCTGACAAAAAAATTCAACGCAACTATCTTGCCATACAGGATCGTGATCTGCGTCATAAACGGCCTTAATATCTTTTTCTATAATTTTAAAAAATAGAAATATACTCTTCATTGAACGGGTAATTTTAAAACGACAATCTGGTTTGTACGGAAACTGCATTGGCCAGTTCAACATATCGATATACTCAAATGTATTGTTTTGTTCAAAAAAATTAGCGGCGTCCTTTATACTCGCACCTTCGAGTTTCGGACTGTAGTGTATTTTAAGTTGTTTCATTTTAACTTAGTTTTCAATATTCAATTTTGTACTCCACAAAAGCTTCAATGGCTTCATAGGATGCAAGTCCTAAATTATTATATAAATTGGCTGTTGTTTGATTACGTTCTTCGGCACGCTGCCAGAATAAGCGCTCGTCATTACCCAAAAACGGTGCACTTTCCATTTGGGATTGATGTTTCAAAATAGAGTTCCGTTTCCTACGAAGTTCTTCTGGGCTGATTGGGACAGCCATTTCAATGTGGTCAATCTCCCATTCTGCCCAAGCTCCGCGATACATCCAAATGCGACAGTTTTTCATCCATTCTTTTGCTTTCAACTCGTGAATAGCTGCCAACGCCGCATCCAGACATACTTTATGAGTTCCGTGCGGATCGGCTAAATCGCCGGCTACAAAGATTTGATGTGGCTGAATTACTTCTAATAACGGGATAATTTTCAAAATATCTTTGTCTGTCAGTTTTCCCTTTTGCACTTTGCCTGTTTCATAAAATGGCAAATCGAGGAAATGAACGTTTTCGGTTTTCATGCCGATATAACGACAAGCCGAACGAGCTTCTTCTCTCCGAATCTGAGCTTTTATAAAAAGTACTTCCGGAGTATCCACATCACCCGGCTGCTTTTCTTCCTTCAGAAAATGAAGAATTTCTGCATATTGGGCTTTTATCTTTTCATTCGCATTATCAAAATGGGTTATCACATTTTGCATTAATGATACATAACGGATTACTTCATCATCTCCAACAGCTATATTGCCCGAAGTCTGATATACCACATGTACATCGTGATGTTGCTCTACCAGTCGTTGAAAAGTACCACCCATCGAAATCACATCATCATCCGGGTGCGGACTGAAAATCATCACACGTTTCGGATACGGATTGGCACGCTCCGGACGATTGCTGTCATCGGCATTGGGTTTACCACCGGGCCAGCCGGTAATTGTGCGCTGGAGGTCGTTAAAGATTTTTATATTGACATTGTAAGCGGATCCGTAAAGTGCCAGCAACTCATCCAACCCGTGTTGGTTATAATCCTTGTTGGTCAGTTTTAAAATGGGTTTTCCAGTTTCGGTGCATAACCACACAATGGCACGGCGAATAAGCTTGTCGGTCCACTCACACGGACCTACTAACCAAGGGTGACTAATACGCGTCAGGTTTTGGGCAGCATTCAAGTCGATAGCTGCTATAGCATTTTTGTGCAATTGAAGAAAAGAGGCAGGCACATTATCATCGGCTTTGCCCTCAATCACTTCTTTGAGAATGGCTGATTTGCTTTCGCCCCAAGCTAACAGAATCACTTGTTTTGCAGCCAGCATTGTAGCTAATCCTATTGTTATAGCACTTGTAGGAACTTCGGATATTGAGCTGTAATAGCGTTTCAGGTCACGCTGCGATTCATTATCAAGCAACATCAAACGAGTAAGTGTACTAACCTGTGAGCCTGGTTCGTTGTAGGCTATATTTCCAACCAACCCTACACTGACTAGCACTAAATCTAACCCGTCATGTTGTTCAATAAGTTCTTCATAATGCCTGCAAAAATCGTAGACATTGGACCTGTCGACACTGGCATTGGGAGTATAAAAGTTTTCCGGTTTGAAGTCCACTTTATTAAGCAAATGAGTCTTTAGAAGTTGTGTGTTGGAATGACGTTCGTCTTTGTTGAAAGGAAAAAACTCCGACACATTGAATACTACCACATCGGCAAAACTCAGGTCTTCTTCACGGTGCATACGCACGAGTTCGTCATAGACTCCAAGCGGTGAAAAACCACCGGATAGACCAAGTACGCAACGTTCACCTTCATTTTCTTTTTCCCGTATAAGGGTAGCTACTTTCTGAGCTATGGCCAAAGCTCCTTCGCCAGCATCAGCATAAATACTTGTACGAAGTTTTTCGTAACGAGTCTGGCGAAGGCTTTCTATCATGTCTGTGGAACGAAAATACCGCTCTGGCGTACGTTCCAGCGTAATTTTTGAACTTAAATCGTATAGCATAATTATTATTTTTAGATTGACAATGATTCTTGAATTATATTTTAATTAAATTTGCATCTTCGCATGGTTAGTTCATTGTATCACTTGACTTTACAGAGAAAAATACAAATTGAGCAGCCCCTAAAATACCAGCTTTATTACCTAGTTTAGCTGGAATAATCTCTGTATGAACTTCACAGGCTGGTATCACGAAACGTTTAAATTCCGCTTTGATTTTTTCTATATAAAATACTCCAGATTCCGAAATTCCTCCGCCTAACACCACACGTTGGGGACTGAACACATTTACTAAACCAGCTATACCTTGAGCCAAAAATCGACAATGCTCATTTAATGATTCAATAGCACATTGGTTATTTTCATGATACAACTTAACAATTAATCTCCCATTAATTTCTTCTGATAAATCAGATTCAAAATTAGGACAACGCTTTTTAAATTGTTGAATTAAAGCTGTTGTCGATGCATATGCCTCTAAACAACCGATACTACCACAAGAACATTCAATTCCATCTGCGAACAGAGGTATATGTCCTAATTCTGAGCCACGATTATCATAACCAGAAAAAAGTTTATCATTGATAATAATTGAACCCCCTATACCTGTAGCAATTGTCAAAAAAAGCACATCAGAATAGTTCTTAGCCGCCCCAAATGTTTGTTCCCCCAAACCCATCAAATTCGCATCATTGTTAATACATACTGGTAAAAAGAAGAGCTTTTCGATTTTATCAGCTAATAATATATTTGACCAACCAATAATATTATTTGCTACGACAACTATTCGGTGAGACTTATCAACAATACCAGGTATTCCAATACCAATTCCAATTGGGTTAATATTATTCTCATGTGCATACTCTAAGATATATTGAATTGAAAAAATTAGATTTTGAATTACTTTTTCAGCACAAGTGTCCGCTTCAGTCGGCAAAGTGTCATCATATCGCAATTCACCATTGGAACAAACTAAGCCATACTTAATGCATGTTCCACCCTAATCAATACCTACAGCATATTTCAGTTCGTTTATCATCGATTTTTCAAAAACGATTCATATATTGAAATTGAATTTATCACCTCAAATATGAATCAAACATTAACAATTCATTTAAAATCATTTATATTGCATCTCTCAATTTCTTTAAAATACTTATAAGTGCAAACCTTTAACTCTTCAGTTGCAGACTCATCACAAACTATAATACCTTTGGGGTGAAGTTGCAAAGCGCTGATGGTCCACATGTGATTTACAGAACCTTCGACTGCTTGATACAAAGCCCTGGATTTGTTATGTCCATTGACGATAATCAGGACTTCCTTTGCATCCATTACCGTTGCCACACCTACTGTTAGTGCCTGTTTCGGAACCTTATTGATATCATTTTCGAAAAAGCGGGAATTAGCTATGATAGTATCCTGTGTAAGGGTTTTTATACGGGTGCGGGAGTGTAATGACGAACCGGGTTCGTTAAATGCAATATGCCCGTCAGCACCAATACCACCCAAAAACAGATGAATGCCACCAACAGATTTTATTTTTTCTTCGTATGCCTGACATTCAGCATCCAGGTCAGGAGCATTGCCATTTAGGATATTCACGTTATCTGGCTCAATATCGATATGACCGAAAAAATTATCCCACATAAAGCTGTGATAACTCTGAGGGTGTTCTTTGGGAATACCAACATATTCATCCATATTAAAAGTGATTACATTTCTAAAAGAAACTTCTCCATTTTTATAAAATTCTATCAGTTTATTATATGTTCCAAGTGGAGTGGAGCCAGTTGGTAAGCCCAGTATAAAAGGACGGTCATTTGTTGGTGCAAAACTGTTGATTTCTGTCATCACATAATTGGCCACCCATTCGGAAATTCCTGATACATCAGGTTGAATTATTAATCTCATAAAATTGTTTTATTAACACAGTTTTAATTAAACTGTAATGATTATTTTTAATACAAATATGTTCTCATTTTTTATTGTCTGCGGATTTTGTATCCGATAGTTCCAAAATAAAGAATAAATAAATAAGCCGGAATAAGCATCAAATAACCATGTTGATAATCTGAAACCGCAGGCATTTCACTCACTTTTATAAAATCAATAAAGAACCCAAATACAAGTGGAATTACTGCGCCACCAACTATTCCCATAACTAATAGTGATGCTCCTGTCTTTGTTAATTTTCCAAGATCTGCAATGGCCAATGGCCAGATTGTTCCCCACATAATAGAATTGGCAAAACCAACAGCAATTAAACAGTAAATACCAATATTCCCAGGTACTACCACCACAAGTGTAGAAGCAACCAAACCTATAATGGCAAATAGTTTTAATGCATTGGACTGAGAAATTAATCTCGGAATCATTATCACACCAAGGATATATCCTATAAACATCCCAATTGGGACATACTTTGCATATCCTTCTGGATTAGTTACCTTATCACCAAAAATGGCTTTTGCAAAACCAATAATCGAAGCCATGGGCAGAGTCTCTACTCCTACATATAAAAACAAAGCCAAAACACCCAATAATAAATGGGGTATTTGGAATACACTTGTTTTATTAGCTGCATACGAGATGTCAACCGTTTCGTCTGTTTCATCTTCACCGGCTGCTTTCACTTCGGGAAGTGGTGCATAATATACAAACACACTCAAAGCAATAAGAATACCTGTTACAATGTAGAATGGAACTGAAACTTCGCATAATTGCACATTTTTAAAATCCAAAAATAAACCTAGAAAAACAGGGGCTAACCACCAGGCAAGTTTATTCATAATACCCATCAAGCACATACGCATGGCAGCACTTTCATGAGGTCCAACAATTGTTACATAGGGATTTAGAGATGCTTGTAATAGTGTATTCCCAATTCCGCCAACAAAAAGGGCCAATAAAAACACAGGAAAACTGGCCATACTGGCTGAAGGAACGAACAATACCATCCCGAGAGCCATTATAAGTAGCGAAAAAACAATACTTTTTTTATAACCAACTTTCTTAATCACCCATCCTGCCGGTGTTCCAAAGACCACGAAAGCGGAAAATATGGCAGCAGTAACTAAGTACGACTGAGCGATTGTGAGATGCAATGCATCCTTTAAAAATGGAGTTAAGAAACCACTAATTCCAACTCCAAAACCTATTACAAAAAATAGTACACCAACTATCAATAATGGTATTAAAAGTACATTCCCTTTATCTTTATTTACGCTTATTTTCATATATCTAATAATTACATTGGAATTGGAATTGGAATCAACCTATTGTTTTTATTAAGTTCTGCATATCTGCATATTTTGCTTCCTGATTTTGCAGGAGGCGGAATTGTGCTAATGAGCGTTGCCAATTATGGCGTTCATATTCTATTTTATAATATTTGTCGCCATTCAGATAGTCACCAAAAAAGCGGACAGTTTGCATATAACTCAGCAGTTTTGCCCCAAAAGCCAGATTATTGAGTTCTACAGGAGTCAGAAAAGTGGCTTTCTTCAGGTAACCGCGGACGTACGCCTCAAAAATTGCCATATCAACCCCAATATTATCCAGGTTAATATCGTCCTCTGCTCCGGTATTGGCTGCAGTACGCATAAAATCTCCAAAATCGGAAAGGACGAATCCCGGCATGACGGTGTCCAAGTCAACAATACAAACCGGTTCGTCATTAGCATCAAAAAGCATGTTATTTATCTTGGTGTCGCAATGGTTGATGCGCTTCGGCAACTTTCCTTCACGAAACAACCGTTCGGGCATACACATTTCTTGAGCACGATTTTCTATCTCATCCACCAACCATTGCGTCTGTGCCAAACGACCTGCAACATTAGCTGTAACGGCATCTCTGAATTGTTCTAAACGAAACTCCATGTTGTGAAAATTCGGTATAGTTTCTATCAGTTCATCATGAGGAACATCTGATAACATATTCTGAAAGTTACCGAATGCTTCACCCGCCTTATAGGCCAACTCGGGAGTAATCACTTCGTAACTGTGTGTCTGCTGAATGTTCACATACATACGCCAATAAGCACCATCAGCATCCTGATAGAATAACTTCCCATCTTTCGTTGGAACAAGCTGAAGTACTTTTTGCTCAATATTTAGTTGTCCTACTTCGGTCAGTTTGGTTCGCAAATGGTCGGTAACAAGCTGAATATTCCGCTGCAGACCTTCTACGTTCTTAAAGATACGATGGTTAATCTTTTGCAGAAAATAAGATTCTCCGTCCGATGATTTACTCTCAACAATAAATGAATCGTTGATATGACCAATCTTCAAGGGACGAATTTCGTCAGTTTCATTTTCTGTGGCAAATTGTTGAACGATATATTTCATAATAGTATTTATTGGGACTATAATTGAATTTTGCAAAGATTGTTTTTCAAAACTTGTTTGTTGGTTTTATGCGAAACAGTTTTGTCTCATGACTCAAAATCAAACCATTCCACTGTAGCATCTTTCCAAGCTCTTTATGATTCCACAAATCGCGAATTTCATATTTACCCAATAATCCCAGCTCACTAAATTTTAGAGTGTATCTCTGAGCCTTCTCGCTTCGATTTAAAATAGCTAATGCATAATCACCATTAATAAGTTGTTTAATGAAAACATTCCAAGTGTCATCATTTATCTTTCGCTCACATTGCTTAGCCAAAGCATCCTGATTTAGTGCAATTACTTCTTTATTGGTCAATATATTTTTAGTAACTGCATTCATATTTCTGATATCGTTGGAAGCTGCCAGTGGAGAATTCATTATGCACCACAAACTCATTTGTGATTGATATTCAATATCATTGCAACCTACTCCGCCAAGATCGGAGGAAGGACCTTTCTTTCCATACAAACCAACTACAAGCATATCCATATCATTCCAATGCCCCGTGCCTGCATAATTATTTAATGGTGCATTACTATCAATAATATCCAAAATACCAAAACCGGCAGCATTTGGATTTGAAGTTGTATTCAGGTTCTTCCACTTATCCCGAACATCTCCGGTTGTACGCCAAACCTGACCACCCGCTACTGCTGCCCATTTCCATGGTTGACGTTCACCCCATTCGCATATTCCGAATAAGATATCTCGTCCACAATTTCGTAAAGCATCCGACATTCTTTTATACCGAATTTTTGCAGTAGTCGAATCGGAAGGTGCTCCGCAATAATCGTATTTTAAATAATCAATACCCCATGCGGCAAAGGTTTTAGCATCCTGCCTTTCAAAGTTTAAACTGGCTGTATAGCCAGCGCAGGTTAAAGGTGCAGCATCAGAATAAATACCCAACTTCAGTCCCCTGGCGTGCAAATAATCTGCCAATGCTTTGATGCCCGATGGAAATTTTATGGCATCGGGAACAATGTTGTTTCTGTTATCCCGTCCGCCCTGCCATCCGTCATCGATAAAAATATATTGATAGCCGGCAGCCAACAAACCCGACTGAACCATGGCATCCGCAATTTCGCGTATGTCTTTTTCGTTTAGATTATCACCAAAATAATTCCAACTCATCCAACCCATTGGAGGTGTAGAGGCAAGAAGTCCACCGTTTAACGATTTTACCTGAGCATTTGTAATAAACAAATTCAACGTCACACTCAATATTAAAATCAATCTTTTATTCATATTATTCCATTTCTATGTTTTTTACATTGCCATTATTTAGAATTATAAATTCCAATTTCCGATACTAACGGATTAGCGCGAGACGAAGTAATCCGTATTCGGACTTTTCTGGCAGTCTCCTCCTGAAAACGAAGAATCCTTTTGTAACCGATTGTTTTTGCTTCAACAATAGTCTGCCATTTTCCACTTTCAAATTTCTCAAAAACAAAACTTTCGACGCGCTGACCTTCGGAAATATTCTCCTGCAATAACAATCTGTCAAATGTTTGCGGCTTTTGAAAACGTATGATTACTTCCGGATCTTTTTTCCCCGCCCTCAACTCACAGGCTGTCTCCAACTGTCCATCAACCATTTTTTTCGATTCATTTGCATTTAAAGATGTTTTAGCTTGTAACACTAAATTTGTTTTGAACGTTTCATCCATACGTTGTTTAAACAGCATTAGGCTTTTAATGTCATTTTCATGAATCAGTCCACGCTTATCCGGGGGGATATTCAATAAAAGCGAACCATTCATCCCAATAGAACTATAATAAATCTGTTCCAGACTTTCTGTTGTTTTCACTTTATCATCCTGCTCGGAGTGATAAAACCAACCCGGACGAATGGACACATCCACTTCGGACGGATACCAAATCAAAGCAGATGTATTCAATAATTTTTCGCGACTTCCAAGATCCCTACCCGTAGCATCTTTGGGAATAAATGTACCAGTCAAAGCTTTTTGCTGAGAGCCTTCAGCAATGATTTTTTGGGAAGTTGCAGTAACGGGTAATACGCTCCATTCCGGGTCACGGCCCTTGCCGGCCTCGTTGCCACACCACCGTACATCGGGTCCCATGACAGCAATTACAGCATTGGGTTGCAGTTTCCGAATCAATTCATAATTTGCCTCCCAATCATATTGCTGAACTTTTCCGTTCGGACCTTCACCGTTAGCACCATCGAACCAAACTTCAAAAAGATCTCCGTAATTGCTAAGTAATTCGGCAAGTTGGGTTCTGAAAACCTCATTGTAGGCAGGCGTATCTCCATAAGTTTTATGATTTCTATCCCAGGGTGAGAGATAAATGCCAAACTTTAAACCCTCACGATGACAAGCATCAGACACTTCCCGGACTAAATCACCCTGACCACCTCGCCATGGAGAGCTCTTTACTGAATAATCCGTTGTTTGTGTTGGCCATAAACAAAAACCATCGTGGTGTTTGGCAGTAAGTATAAGTCCTTTCATACCAGCATTTTTTATTCCTTTAACCCATTGATCAGCGTTTAATTCTGTTGGATTAAAAACAGATGGATTGGCAGTTCCATCACCCCATTCTTTGCCCAAAAATGTATTTATACCAAAATGGATAAAAGCATAATACTCTAACGATTGCCATGCTAATTGACGTTCAGAAGGGCGAACAGAAACTGCAGCTTTTAAAACATCGTCACTGGAAGAATTGGGCGGAATCACTATATAGTTCTGTGCAGATCCATATACAGCAAAGAGACAGACAAATATCATTGCAGCAAATATTCTAATTTTCATGGTATTTATTTTATATTATCGAATTGACATATTCTATCTTGAAATTTGAGAACTTATTTCATCGGATATTTAGATTGAAGCGGATCATCATATTTTATCTGCAAATTCCATAATTTAGTTTTTGTATCCTGCCTGAATACCTCTTATCATGAATAAGATTATCCATTTTGGTAGGACCATTCTTTAAATCATATAATTCCCAAGCGTCAATATCGCAATAAAAATGAATCAATTTATAATGTGTAGCACAAATTCCATAATGTTTCTTTACAAGTAGTTTAGTATCTGTTTTTACCCCAGCAAAACAATCAGAATTAACACCACATTCACTTTTATGACCATGCTCCCCAGTCAACATACATGCCCATCTCGGACAGAAAATTGAATTTGCTACAAAACTGTTTGAAAACCGGACTCCTTAGTTGCAATACAGTCTATATTAGGTGTACTTACAAAGCGACTATTGTAGCGACTTAATCATTTGCTACTTGTGATCATCGAACATCACATAGATGATATTAATCGATTTTTCTTTTATTGCACCTGCATGTAGCAACTAATAAGTGTATTGCTCGATGCAAATAGTTAAATAAAATCGACCATTCTTCAAATTTCATTTATTTACGCCTATTTAATAAAATAATATGCAAATATACAACTATATTATAAATATATTTATTATTTTTGAAATTATTTTCTAACGCAATGCAATTAATATCATTTTTTTATTTCCGAACTTAAATTTAATTCAACTTCACAATTATAATTACTTCAGACATGACAAAAAAACTGTATTATTTACTTATTATTACAGGCACAGCAAACACATTAACAGCACAACAAACAAATCATCCTAACATTATTTACATCCTAGCAGATGATTTGGGTTATGGTGACATTGGTTGCTATGGTCAACAAATAATCAAAACTCCGAACATTGACAAGTTAGCTTTGGAAGGTATGCTTTTTACGCAACATTATTCAGGTTCTAGTGTAAGTGCACCATCCCGGTCATGCCTGCTTACGGGACTTCATACCGGACACACACCTATTCGCGGAAATGAAGAAATTAACCCCGAAGGACAGCTACCTCTACCTAAAGGAACCTTTACTATTGCCCATATGCTAAAAAATGCAGGTTATATCACCGGTGCTTTTGGTAAATGGGGACTGGGTTTTCCTGGTTCTGAAGGCGACCCGCTCAATATGGGGTTTGATGAGTTTTATGGATATAACTGTCAGCGATTAGCACATCATTACTACCCACCTCATCTCTATCACAATCACGAAAAAATTATATTAGAAGGAAATTCCGGAATCAAACGCAGTAAATATGCACAGGATTTAATTCATCAACAAGCACTTGCATTTATCAGGAGAAATTCCGAAAAACGATTCTTTGCGTATTTGCCCTATTTGCTTCCTCATGCAGAACTTATTGCTCCAGATGACAGTATATCAAAACAATATCGTTCGCTAATTCCGGATCCAAAGCCCTATTTGGGCTCTAATCATGACTATAGCTCAACGAGTACCCCTCGTGCTGATTTTGCTTCCATGGTTGCTCGACTTGATGCATATGTCGGTCAGATAATAGCCGAATTAAAGCGACTGAAAATTGAGAAGAATACAATTGTTATTTTCACCAGTGACAATGGCCCACATCATGAAGGAGGTGGCGACCCAGACTTTTTCAATAGCAATGGGCCTTTAAGAGGTTTAAAACGCGATCTTTACGAGGGAGGCATAAGGGTTCCACTCATTATCTCCTGGCCGAGTATTGTTGCAAAAGGGAAAAAATCTAATCATATATCCGCTTTCTGGGATATGTTGCCTACCTTGAAAGATTTATGCGGTTTGCAAGAAAAGATAAAAACAGATGGAATATCATTTTATCCAACCCTAATGTCCTCAAATAAACAAAAGAAACATCAATATCTTTACTGGGAGTTTCATGAAGAAGGAGGAAAAATAGCAGTACGTATGGGTAATTGGAAAGGAATCAAACTCAACTATGGCAAAAATCCGAAAAGAGAAATGCTATTATTCAACCTTTACGAAGATATTAATGAGAGTAAGAATGTCGCCGAACAACATCCTTCAATTGTACACCAGATTGAGAGAATAATCATTAAAGCACACACGAAATCGAATCTATTTTCTTTTGACACCAAGTAATATTTCAAATTTATCGAGTACCCCCTTAAAAGAAAACTATAATAAATAAATTTACATTAATCATATATATATATAATTTATTTTATTATATATATGATTAAAATAACTAAATCAAAATCATCGTACAATCATGAAAAAATTACACTTTATTGGTATAATCCTTCTGTTGGCTATGTCTTGTTCAAACAATCCACCTATCATGGCGTCAGTTTCAAAAATAACATCTGCTACTGCTTTTCAAGAAACAAATTATACAGGACGTAGCAACGACAATGAAATCATCCTGAAACTTACCATATCAAAAAGTGGTGACGAAACTATTGATTTGAAAAATATGATTATAAATTTAGCGGGAACCACTAATATTAATGATATAGAATCTATCAAAATATACAATACAAACAGGATTGATTTTCTTGACCTATCAAATACTCAAACTGCTTTGATTAGCTCAGCTATTCCTACTTCCGGAAATCTAACCATAAACACAAATTGCCAATTAAACAATTCATTTAATGTTCTCTGGATTACTTTCAAAATTAAAGAAAATGCCTCCGAAGGTAATCTGGTAGATGCTTCTGTTATTTCTCTGACAACTAACAATGACACTTTCACGCTCCAAAACGGAAATCCAACCGGAGCAAGAACCATTCTGCTTGGAAGAACTCAGGTATTTGGGCCCGGCGATTTAGGATCAACAAACTACCGTATTCCAGCTATCATAACTGCTAATGATGGTTCGTTGGTAACATTGACCGATAAGCGGAAATTTAATTCGTCTGACTTACCTCAGGATATCGATATTGTATGCAGAAGAAGCCTGGATAATGGTAAAACATGGACAACACCGATAACTGTGGCACAGGGAAATGGAGTTGGATCAGGCTTCGGAGATGCAGTATTGGTAAAAGCTAAAAGTGGTAAGCTTATAGCCGTGTATGTTGGAGGAGTCGGTTTAGGAACCTCTTCAGCTTCAAATCCAATGCGCACTTACACATCAATTAGTACTGACAACGGAATAAACTGGACTTCACCACGTGACATTACTTATCAACTTTTCGGAAGTGGATGTTCAGATGCTTTAAGAAAAAACTGGAATGCATCTTTCTGCGGCTCTGGACATGGTTTATGTTTACGTTCTGGACGCATTATGGTCGTTGGTGCAGTGTACGAAAACCCAAAAGGAAGCTTGCAAAACTATGCATATTATTCGGATGACGAAGGTCAGAATTGGCAGGTATCTAATCGCGCAATAGCCGGTGGCGATGAAGCCAAAGTAGTTGAACTGAACAATGGCGATATTTTAATGAGCAGTCGAACTACAGGTAATAGATTATGGGCAATTTCCAGCGATGGAGGTATGAATTGGGGAACAAAAAACTCATGGACAGACATTTGGGGAAATGCTTGTAATGGTGACATGATTCGTTATACTTCAACTATTGACGGAAAGAGCAAGAATCGCCTGTTACACACATTACCTAATGATGCTACCCGCAAAAACGTAACGGTTTTTATGAGTTACGATGAAGGTAAAACATGGCCGATAAAGAAAACTCTCTGCGAAGGAACATCAGCTTATTCATCGCTTACAATTCTTCCGGACGGAACAATTGGTGCTTATATTGAAGAAGATGAAACAAACCCTTACAAAATGGTTTTTGTAAGATTTTCATTAAACTGGCTTACAAATGGGTCAGACATCTATTAAATCACAATTAATTACAAATAAAAAATAGTACATATGAAAACAAAAATTTTATCATTTATTCTTCTGATTCTTGCGCCTATTAGCATGGTTTCTGCAGTGTCAAAAGGTTCAAAAAAATCAGAACCAAATTATCAAATTGTGAATGGCAAGATTGAATTGCCTGTTCCATTACGTCACAAAGGACAAACTAATGTCCTCCAACTTACCACAGCACCCATTCCACATTTGCGTGTGGCATTCATCGGGCTTGGGATGCGTGGTCCAGGCGCTGTAGAACGATTCACTAAATTAAAAGGAGTTGAAATAATTGCATTGTGTGACGTAGTACCGGAACGAGTTGAGTCTGCCAACAAAATTTTAGTAAAAGCAGGCTTACCAAAAGCGCTTGAATTCAGTGGAGACACTGCTATTTGGAGAAAAGTTACCGCACTTCCGAATGTTGACCTCATATATGTCGCCACCGATTGGGCTCATCATGCAATTATCGGAGTTCAGGCCATGAAAGATGGTAAACATGTGGCTATCGAAGTGCCATCTGCCATGTCGATGAAAGAATGTTGGGATTTAGTAAATACTTCAGAGCAAACCCGCAAACACTGTATGCAGCTAGAAAATTGTGTGTATGACTACTTCGAACTAACCACACTGAACATGGTTCAGCAGGGTGTTTTGGGCGAAGTACTTCACGGTGAAGGTGCTTACATTCACAACTTGGAGCCTTTCTGGCATGAGTACTGGAACAACTGGCGTTTAGACTGGAACGTAAAACACAGCGGCGATGTGTATCCCACTCACGGTCTTGGTCCGGTTTGTCAGGCAATGAATATCCACCGCGGCGATAAAATGAATTACCTGGTGTCAATGGCAACAAAAGCAGTTTGCATTCCGGAATTTATTGAAAAAACAACCGGAAAGAAACTGGAGAATATGAAGAACGGAGATCAGGTTACCACTATGATTCGTACAGAAAAAGGCAAATCGATTCTGATAGAACACAACGTGGCAACTCCACGTCCTTACAACAGAATGTATCAGCTAACAGGCACAAAGGGATTTGCGAATAAATATCCTATTGAAGGTTATGCCCTGAAAGGCTCACAACTTTCGGAAGATATGGTGAAAAATCATGAAGATCTTTCCGGACATAGTTTTTTAAGTGACTCATTAAGAAAAGCTGTGATGAAAAAATACGAGCATCCTATCCAGAAAGAGATTGGAGAATTTGCTAAAACAGTTGGTGGACATGGTGGCATGGACTTCATTATGGATTATCGGTTAGTATATTGCCTGCAAAATGGCCTACCATTAGATATGGATGTGTACGATTTAGCAGAATGGTGCTGCCTTACTGAGCTTACAGGTATTTCAATTGAAAACGGTTCAGTACCAGTTGTCATTCCTGATTTTACCCGTGGAAGCTGGAATAAACTTGACGGGTTGAAATTTTCTTATAAAAAATAAGAATCATTTCTATGATACAAAAAAGGTGATTGGCAGCTGCCAATCACCTTTTTTGTAGTGCAGAAAAACATCAATCAACCTGATTTCGATACAAACAGACGAACTTTATATTTACAACTAAATGAATTGCAAGGATATTGTAAACCATCATTCTATCTTTTATTTCGAACTGACATTACTTTGCAATAATATCATTCCTCAAAATACAAGAAATGAAATAAAATAGTGGGTTGAATATGTGACATGCAATGTCGTTGTAGTACAGCATTGCTGTTGATAGCTCATTGGCAATATCATCCAAGGACAATATTGCTGTTGATATATGATTGGCAATAAATTCCTGGTACAATATTACCAACGATACATCATAGGCAATATATTCAGTGAGTTTCATTGCCGCTGATAGCTCAATGTCAATTCTACAAAATATTTAATTGCGAATGGTGTATTCAAGGCAATTTATGGGTTCATTTATCGATCCAATTAACAATTAGTTGAAAAATAGCTGTCAAATTGAACACACCAGACACCCCTCTTTCACTAATTTTATTACAAACTTGATTGAAGCTTACTTGCTCACCGATATTTGCAAAAAAAACATCTATCAAAGTTGATTTTGATCTCCTTTGATAGATGTTTTTATATCGAACTCACGCTATTTTAGCGTAAATGTAAGCTTTCCTGCATGAATCAGGTCATCGTGACTAATACGGAAACCATCCAACTTTTTATCTCCAGACTGAATAGTTTTAATAAATTTACCAGTAGATTTAGTTTCAATAATCAATTGATTCGACTTGAAATACTGAGGTTGCAATTTAATAGTGATTTTGTTAAAAACAGGAGTAATCAACGTGTACGAAGGCTCTCCGGGACAATCGGGATACAAGCCCATCATGCTGAAAACCGCCCAAGCCGAAAGGGTACCGGTATCATCATTGCCCGGCAAACCACTTGGCTTATTCTGAAAATACTTCTCGAGTAATCGGCTTACTTCTTTCTGTGTGCGCCAAGCTTCATCCTTGAAATAACTAAACAAATAGGGATAAGCAATATCCGGCTCGTTAGTCGGATCGTAAAGATTTTCATCAAATGTACGTTGCAGTTTATTTACAAAATTAGTCTTCCCGCCCATAAGCTTTACAAGACCAAACACATCATGCGGAACATAGAATGTGTAATTCCATGCACTTCCTTCGTGAAAACCCGGAGCCTGCTCAAAATTGACACCCTGCTTGGGATTGAAAGGAGTATAAAATTTACCATCAGGAAGTTTGGGGCGGAGCGTACCGAATTCTGTGCTGTAATAATGCTTGTAGCCCAACGAACGTTGGCGGAAAAGCTTTGCATCTTCGGTTTTGCCAAGTGCTTTTGCAAATTTTGAGAGTGCATAATCGGCAACATAGTATTCAAGTGCATGCGAAACCGAATTATCATACAGCTTGCGAAGCGGAACATAGCCCAAATTCATGTAATCATCAATATCCGGACGAAGCAAATTATCTTTTCCCGAAGTAGTAGCCGATTTATACATAGCTTCGTAAGCCAGATTTGCATCAAAATCGCGTAACCCTTTCAACCAACCGTCCACAATCACCGGAATGGCAGGATCACCTTCCATGGTTAAGGTTTCACGTCCATACAATTCCCATTTAGGCAACCAACCATGTTCACGGTACATATCCAGCATAGTACAGATCATTTCAGTTTGACGTTCAGGATAAACAAGCGTCATCAGCTGATGAAGATTACGATAGGTATCCCAAAGAGAAAAAACTGTATAGCGATTACCAATCGTTGTGCGAATTTCATTACTTTCCATAGCAGGATATTGTCCGTTTACATCCTGTAGAATATTTGGATGAAGCAAAGTATGGTATAATGCTGTATAAAAAATAGTTTTTTGCTCGGTTGTTCCACCTTCTACAAGAATCCGAGACAAATCATCATTCCATTTTTGGCGTGCTTCTGAATGTATATCTTCGAAAGATTTTCCAGTTTGTTCTTTTTCCAAATTCGACCTAGCATTTTCGATGCTAACAAACGAAACACCCATACTCACTGTTACGACTTCGTTTGCTTCCGTGTCGAAAGAGAACCAAACACCAATATCATCGCCACTAATTTCTCTGGAATAATTTTTATAAAACTTATATTTTCCTGAATTAACATCCCATTGTGCTTCCACCCCCATAACCGGCATTTTCTTCCAATACCCTTTTTCAATCGGTGTTTTGTGAAGCTGCATCACAAAATATATGGGGAAAACAGCCTGTGGATTGTAACAAAAATTCCCCAGCATTCGACTCCCTTCAATTTCATGGTCATTCACAAAACGCACTGTGGCACCCATTTCATTAGTTAGTCCCTGCCCGAGATTCAGCAAAATATGACTTTCCCCTTTCGGAAACGTGAAACGCGACATTCCTGTACGCAAAGTAGCTGCAACCTCTGTTTTAATCTGATATTTTGTGAGAAAATTACTATAGTATCCAGGTGATGCCTTTTCATCTGAGTATTCGCTTCCATATTGTTGATAATCAACTTCCAACTTGCCAGTTGTAGGCATCAATAACAACGAACCCAAATCAGGACAACCAACTCCGCTCAAATTGACATGAGAAAAGCCTGTAAAATAACTATTTTTACTTTCGTACGGTGTTGACCACCATGTTTTATCCTTATCGTATTTATTTAATTCAGAACCAATTACATTAAAAGGAGTCACTGACATTAATCCATTCGGGCAAACGGCTCCTGGATTTGTAGCCCCATAATTACTCGTTCCAATAAAAGGATTTACATAATCGACAGGAAGGTTCTGAGCCAGCATCCACGACATTGGTAAACATACAAATAGGTAAAGCAGACTTTTCTTTTTCATATTCATTTTTTAGAAATAAAAAATCAATTTACGATTATTTCATCGGTGAAAATCCATCCACTATATTCGGGGGTTGCTTTTGCGCTAACCTGAACATATCGTCCTTTGGAAGTTCCGCTCCACTTATAATCCTGATAAATAACAGGGATGGAAAGATCCGGCATTTTTTCTTCATTCTTAAGTTCTGTAAAGGTAATACCATCTTCCGAAATGGCATACACGACTTTTGCCGGTAAATAAATTTGCGGTCCAACCTGTTGCTGACAGGTCATCAAAATTGAATGAATTTCTGTGATAGTCTCCAGATCAATAGTCACATCCAATCGTTTGGTAGCAATGAAACCCTGCCAGCGTTTGTCTCCGTAACCCCATCCACCTCTGTATCCGTCAGTCAGTGCACTATCGCCACCGGCAGTGTAGTTCGCATTATACGGCGAATTGTAGGTCACCTTTTTACCAAGTGCTAAATGATTGATTCTAATCAATGATTCTGATCTGTACCCAATCTCGTGTTGTAAATCGAAAGGGTGATATCCTTTTGATTGTAGGACATTGACAGCTGACAATGCCCGATTTCTGAAATCCGGCCATGATTTTTGATCCGAATTTGTCCAACCAATTTCAGCTAAGGCCAAAATACGTGGATAAGTCATTGTTTCAGCATATTCGGGCGTGGAAATATATTCTGTCCACAAATTTCCCTGAACACCAAGCAATTGTTGAACATCTTGTTTCGTCATTTGAGAATTAACCGGTTCGTACGAGTACACTTTACTCAAGGGATTAAAACCACCAATTGCCTCAAGTTGCAAATGAGGAGCATCCTGATAATAATCAAGGTAGCAATATTTATCCGGTGTCATAATAGCCGGATGGCCGGTTTTGAGCGCTTTGACACCACCTTCTTCACCCCGCCACGACATAATTGCGGCATTCTCAGGCAATTCTCCGGCAGCTATTTCGTCCCAACCCAACAATTTACGTCCTTTGGAATTAATAAATTTCCCTATGCGATTGACAAAATAGCTTTGAAGTTCATCCACATTCTTCAATCCTTCTTTCTCCATGCGTGCACGACATTGCGGACAGTTATTCCAGGCTACTTTTCCGGCTTCATCACCACCAATGTGTATGTATTCAGATGGAAATAAATCCATAACTTCTGTCAGAACATCTTCCAGAAAACTAAAAACAGAATCTTTGCCGGCACAAAAATCCGAATTTTTATAAGCCTCACCGGCACAAGATAAAAATGGATAAGCTGCAAGCACTTCCTCCGAATGACCCGGCATTTCAATTTCAGGAATCACGGTAATATGTCTTGCAGTTGCATAAGCCACCACTTCACGAATCTGATTTTGAGTATAATATCCACCCAAAGCGCTATCGGTAGGTAGGGTAGTATATTTCCGACCACTGTTCCACCATTTCTTCCAGATTTTATGATCGCGCCAGGCAGCAAATTCAGTAAGGCGTGGGTATTTTTTTATTTCAATTCTCCAACCGGGAGCATCGGTTAAATGCCAATGAAAACGATTCATCTTGTAATAAGCCATTGCATCCAACTGCTTTTTAATAAAATCAACAGAGTAGAAATGACGGGAAACATCGAGCATCAAACCTCTGTACTGAAAACGCGGTTCATCTTTGATATTCACAACAGGAATTGTCAACTTCGATTTTTCATTATGTTTAACCAGTTGAAGTATGGTTTGAAGTCCATAAAACAAACCTTCCGTTGTCCCTGAAATGACAATAACTCCTTTGGGTGTCGCTTTCAACTCATAGCTTCCGGGCTTGCCATTTCCATTCTGCAACACAAAACTCAATTCAGCATTCTTACTGTTTTTAGCTTTTGAAAATATCAATTGTTTTGCAAAAGACGACTTTTGTAGATATTGATAAAAATCGGCTCTATCTTTTCCTTTTAAATTGGTATAAATACTTATTTTAGAGCTTAGTGCAAACTCACCCTTTCCATATTCTATCTTTTGAGGCAACGGAATTAGAGATGGAGTTTGTTGAGCTTGTAAACCAAGCACATTAAGCAGGAATATCGCGATTAAGAATACGTTTTTGATTTTCATTGATATTTATTTTACACCCCATTGGGTTGGTTTATTCGTCATAACAAGTTCCAGTCTTCCTCCCGTGAGAAAATTCTCATGATTGAAAAATGGTGTTTTTAGTACTTTTCCATTCAGTTTGGCCGACTGGATATACTTATTTTTCCGCGACGCATTTTTCACATCAACTTCGAATTTCTTTCCGTTTGATAATGGGATGACAACGCGATCAAACAATGGACGACCAATGGAATAAGTCGGATTACCAGGACATACCTGATAGAAACCCATTGCATTCAGAATGTACCAGGCCGACATTTGTCCACAATCTTCGTTTCCTGACAAACCATCCGGTGCATTGCGATATTGACCATACAGAACACTATCAACCAGCGCCTGAGTTTTCCTGGGTTGATGGGCATAATTGTACAGATGCGTGATGTGATGGCTGGGTTCATTGCCATGCGCATATTGACCAATCAGTCCGGAAATATCAGCCGAAATCTTATCACCTGCCATAGGTGTATTCACCGAAAACAGCGAATCGAGCTTGGTCACAAACGCCTTTTCTCCTCCCATTAGTTTTTTTAATCCCTCTATATCGTGTGGCACAAACCAGGTCCATTGCCAGGCAGTTCCTTCGCAATAGTCGTCCTCACGATGTGTGGAAGTGTTCGGAGCAAAAGGTGTCCGCCATTTTCCGGCCGAATCTTTTCCGCGCATAAAACCAACCGATGAATCGAAATAATGCGTATAGTTTTTAGCCAATTTATCATACCGATGCTCAACAACCGTATCGTTCAGATTTTGCGCCAATCGGGCAATACACCAATCGTCGTATGAGTATTCCAAACCCTTGGCTACGTTTTCATTTTCTTTATCACAAGGAATGTAACCGATAGTGTTTTTATAATATTTAGATAGCGGCATCAGCCCGTTATCTCGTACATATCTGGTGGAAGCAATTCCGGTGGTGTCGAATTCTGCACTTCTCCGGCAGGCTTTCAGGCCATCAGCAGCATCAAAACTGCGATCACCTTTCATATAGGCGTCCACAATAACCGGTACTGCATTGTACCCAATCATAGTGCCGGTATAGTTGGCAGCCAGTTCCCACATAGGCAGAATGCCGCCTTCATGGTATTTCAACAGCAATGATCTGATAAAATCGCCATTCAATTTAGGATCAATAATGGTCATGAGCGGATGAAAAGCGCGCATGGTGTCCCACAACGAAAACACTGTATAAACGTGTTTATCCGGTGTTGTCTGAAGGATTTTCTTATTCATCCCACGGTATCTTCCGTCAACATCCGAGAACAGATTTGGCGTAATTCCGGTATGATACAAAGCTGTATAAAAAATGATCTGCTGATCTTTATCCGATGTTGTAATATCAATCTTACCAAGATATTTATTCCATTCTTCACGTGCATTTACAACAGTTCTATCAAAATCCCAACCCGGAAGTTCTGCCTTCAGATTTTGTTCAGCCCCTTTCACATCAACGGGAGAAATAGCTATTTTCACAAGTACCTGTTCATTTTCTGCCGTTTCAAAATGCAACAATGCTTTCCTGAGCAATGTCTTTTGCCTTGTAACTCCTGTGAATATTGTATCTTCAACCAAGGTATAGGTGAATGGCTTTGAAAAAACGGCATAAAAACAAACCTGCTGATCCCAAGCCCAACCTGATGTATTTTTATACCCCTTTATGACCGTGTCACCAACAATTTCGAGTTGCATTTTATTGTTCCGCTGACCTTGAAGACAGTAATCCAGATCGAACACAAACCCCGATTCTTTCGAAGCCGGAAAAGTGTAACGGTGCATGGCCGTTCGTTTGGTGGAAGTCATTTCTGCCTGAACCTGATAAGTATCCAAATAAACCGAATAATAACCCGGAGTTGCTGTTTCATTTGTATGTGAGAATTTGGACGCATAAGGCAAAGTCTGAGTTCCCGGAGTTAATGGCAGATAATTTTGCTTTCCAACAGTTGGCATTATCAAAATATCGCCATAATCACCACATCCGGTACCGCTTAGGTGGGTGTGCGAAAATCCGTTGATAGTAGAATCAGCATAATAATATCCGGAACAAGCATCCCAACCGTTAATACGCGTATCTGGTCCGGGCTGAATCATGCCAAAAGGAAGCGTTGGCCCGGGAAAAGTATGACCATGTCCACCTGTGCCAATCATTGGGTTGACGAAAGCAGCATAATCATGCGGTAGTGTCAGTTTGATTTTAGTAATTTCCGGTGTTCTGATACCTGGTTTCACCTCTCCATTAATCAGGAAAAATGTATTTCCAGCACCAACAATAGTGGCTCCAGCTCTCGCCATCAAGTTATTATCTGCAATAAGTTGCCATTTATTTCGTAGCGTATTATATAAAAACACATGTTTATTGAACTGATACCACGAAACAGGATGTGAAAGATAATCAATCGAATTTTGCATAGCTTTATTGCCCTTCAATTTCGATTCACGCTGTAATGCTTCTAAAAATATGTTTTTATCCACACCACCCGTACAAAGTACTAGACTATCATTTACAGCAATGGCCACTCCACCGCCCAGAGAAACTTCTTTTCCTTTTTTGTTTATTGGAGATGCCAACTTTGTCCAACGATTTGTATCGGGTGAAAATTTATATCCGTCGGTTGAGAGCGTGGGTTCATGACCATCAAAAGCTCCTGAAAACCCACCCCAAAGGTACAATCCACCCGAAACAGCAGCCATAATCGGTTGTACACGCGGATTTCCGGGAAGGGAAGCTGCCTCCAGCCAACCTTCTTTCAGATTATCAAGATTCAGGTAAAACACCTGAGTAGAAGGTTTTCCATTGACTTTTCCACCTGCCACGTAAATCGTTTTACCAATTATGGCACCGGCCATATTATCCATTGGGTATTTCAGCGATGGAAGAGTTGAGATAATGGCCTTTTGATTTTTATCAAGCGCCACACTGTATACCGACGAAAGACTGCCCTTTTCATTCATTCCGCCAATAAGAATCAGTTTATTTCCTATGCTTAATGTTACGCCATAGGCTGTCGCAACGGGTAAATTGCCAATTTGTTTCCAATGAAAAGTGGACCCTGAATTGAAGTCTGTGGCATAAGTCCCACTGTAGAATTTTTTCGTACCACCATTTGCGGCAGGAGTCTCTGGAAAATTACAACCAGCTGCCATAATGAGCTTCCCCGATAGTTTCCCTGCAAAACATGCGGAAACACCCTGACTATATTTGACTTCGTTTGTCGGATTCCCTGACATCTTCTCAAAAGAGAATAAAGGACATTCTTCAAATGATTGAGCTGCAACAAAAGTAGCACTCAAAGAGAGCCAACACATAACCAATAACTTAACAGAAAATAGTTTCATAAGATACATAAAATTCTTGTGTTTGATTTTATTCGGGACAGTAACTTTATTTCGTTTTATCCCTTGTAAAGTTCTGTATTCTTTTCCAAATCTTCAAACAAAGTAGCATATTTTTCCACAACAGCTTTTGCAAACACCTCGCCTTTCTTTGCAGTAGATTTCAACGGATTGCCAATTCCGGTATCCTGCGATACTTTTTGCCAGTGGCGTGGAATCCAGGCAGTCTTATCGTTGAATGACGGAACAGTAAATGTTTTTGATTCACCTTTTCCTGCTTCATACAAATTTACTAACTCCGGATGATAATACATCATGACTGAAGTTTCGAGTTCATCAGCATGTTCGCCCAGTTCCTCAAAAAAGCCTTTAGAAGGAACCATCGCATACCAATCACTTGTAATTATCAGAAAGTCAGGATAATCCATTGATAAATCACGAATCATGTTTTTGAAATTATTTCCCCCGTGTCCATTTATTATTACAAGCTTACGGATTCCCTGCACAGCAAGCGAAGAGACGATGTCGGTGAGAATTGCTTTCTGGGTTTCATAACGCGCATGAATGCAAAAGGAAAGTTCCCGTTGTCCGGGATTTTGCGAACCCATATTAACCGGAGGTAGTACCATGCAACGTATTCCCGCACGATTGTTTACCAAGCGGGCTGCATCAATAGCTATATCCCTAGACAAAATACAATCCGTAAGGTAAGGTAAATGCAGATTGTGAGGCTCTGTAGCTCCCCATGGTAAAATTACTAAATCATATTTCAAATCCTTGACTTGTCCATAATTTGAAATCCAAAGATCAATTTCTTTATCAATCCTATTTTCCATTTTATTTTAATTTATGTTTTCACTTTGTAGCTTCATACAAATTACTCATTGTATCGTTTCTCTCAAAATAATATTTATCCGTAGCTAAAATCAGAAATACAAAAGGGTAAACTAATAGGTTAAGTTTACCCTTTTGTGTTATTAATCTGTTGATTAAAAGTCTCTAACCTAAAACTTATCAAGCATGTCGTTCATTCAACTCGTTAGTCGATATTAATTTCATCAACAAAAAGATATCCTGCATTACCTTTTCCACCATGCCATTCTGGAATTGAACGCTCAGAAGTGACAATTACCTTCACATAACAGGTTTGTACCGGACTAAAAGTAAGCTTGTGGTTAAATACGCCATTGGCATCCTGTTGTTGCATTGCAGGATAACTCTCAGCAGCAACCTGAGAAAAAATCACACCATCATTCGAGACTTCAACCGTAAAGCTGCGAGCATCAAAAATCCAGTCACCTTTTTCCACACAGGTAGAAATTGCCGCTTCCTGGATCGTTGTGTTTTTCTCCAAATCAATAACTACATTAAGATCACTTTTATAGAAACCAATCCAACGACCTGTTTTATAGTTTGAACTTCCTTTCAAACCGTCCACCAAAGTAGAAACCCCTTTGTACTGATATCCTCCGCTCAGTGGTTGAATAGCGGTAATTGGTCTTGTTGTTGATTTATTAAACTTAATATTATCAGACAACATTCTGCTTGTTTGTTGGTTCCTGAAAATTATCGCCTTCAGATTTGTATTCTCTTTTATCTTCAACAGTCCCGAATAAACCGAAGAATTTTCTGTCGGGGTGGTTCCATCAAGGGTATAACGTATCGGAGCATTATCTAATGTACTCATCGTAAAATCAATAGAGCTTTCATTAGCATTTGATGTAAAATCGGCTGTAATATCAAACAAATGTTTGGCATAATTATAACCATACACATTGTAAAAATCAATCAAACGTGGAAGACGTTTCAAGAAATCGTCATAATTCTTTAACTCGGGTTTTGTCCACTGTACTTCACACAAAGCAGCCATACGCGGCAATACCATATATTCAGCTTGTTTGAAAGTAGGTACATATTCTGTCCATAAATTGGCCTGCGCACCAATGATATGTTTTTTATCCTCATCATTGAGTGCAGAAGGTATTGGTTCCCAACCATAAACTCTTTTCACCGGCGTATAGCCGCCGATTGCCATTGGTTCTGATTCAATGTCATTTGTTTGATAGTGATCGAAATACACATGCGAATTCGGAGTCATAATCACATCATGTTTTTGTTTAGCAGCTTCAATGCCACCTTCCATACCACGCCATGACATAACAGTTGCATTAGGGGCAATACCACCTTCCAGAATTTCATCCCAGCCAATGATTCGGCGACCTTTACTATTCAGTACTTTTTCGGCATAGCCAATGAAATAGCTCTGCAAGCGTTCTTCTGCAGAATGTTTACCATCGGCCACCAATCCAAGCGACTTGATACGCGCCTGACATTTCGGGCATTTTACCCAACTTGATTTTGGACACTCATCTCCTCCGATATGGATGTATTTCGAAGGAAATATCTCAACTAGTTCAGATAAAATATCTTCAATGAATTTTAAAGTTTTATCGTTACCCACGCACAAAACATCTTCAGAAACTCCCCACTGGCGCCACACCTGATACGGACCACCGGTACAACCTAATTCGGGATATGCAGCCAAGGCTCCTAACATATGACCAGGCATGTCTATTTCAGGAATAACATTAACACAACGATCTGCTGCATAAGCAACAATTTCGCGGCACTGATCCTGAGTGTAAAAACCTTCGTGAGGAATACCATCGTATTTCCCGGTATTGTGGCCAATTACAGTTTCAGTTCTTTTCGAACCTATTTCAGTCAGACGTGGGTATTTTTTAATTTCAATTCTCCAACCCTGATCTTCGCTTAAATGCCAGTGGAAATTATTGACATTGTGCAAAGCAAGTATATCAATATAGGTTTTCACCTCGTCCACCGTGAAGAAGTGGCGTGACACGTCTAGCATCATTCCACGATAAGCAAAACGGGGTGCATCATTAATCACAACTGCCGGCAAAGTAACATTAGCGCTACCAATCGGAAGGGATTTACGCAATGTCTGAATACCATAGAAAACGCCTGTTTCCGAAGTGCCCGAAATGGTTACTTGTTTGCTTGTTACTTTTATTTGATAGGCTTCCGGATTTTCGTTTTTCAAATCAAGATTCAACACGATAGTTTTTTTGCCTGATTTTGTTGTAGTTGCAAATGCTTTACCGGTAATCTCTTTGAGATATTGAGCCATAAAGGCAGCATTCCGCTGCATCTTTTCATTTTTGGCCGGATAAACGATTTTCACCGAAGCATCCAGTTGAAAGGAATTAGCTTTCAACAAATTAATTTCGTTGGGCAATGGAACCACACGGTAATCAACCAATTTTACTTGCGGGACAGTTGTCGCAAAGATTTGTGTAAGACACAATAAACCTGCAAATTGAAGAAATAGTTTTCGCATAATTTTTATTTATAAGTTTGTCTGATATGTTTTATATTTATTTTTAATTGGGAATTTGGAGTAATGAGAGCTGAACTGATGCTAATTTTTTTTGCTACTCCCGGTTCTAAATCAAAGAAATTGTCACTGAATCGTGCACCCTGAACCGGAATTTCGATAAATACATCCTTTGCCAGTTTATTGGTGCTGAGTGTTAACTCACAATATCCTGATTTATATTGAGTTTTTACAGAAATCGTGGGTTGAGAAAGATTCAGATCTTTCGTTTTATTAATAAAATAAATTTGATCGCTGAGCACTTTTCCTTTTTTGTCTGTTAACGAGAGTTGTACATAAGCTGTTTTTCGTTGTTCGGGAGTCAATAAATTGCTGATAGCCTCCCTGAATACAGGGGTAGAACTGCTTCCGGGTAAATTTGTTTTCACAACTGATTTTCGGAGCAATTTTCCGTCAAAGTCTTTCCACTTCATGGTTAACTGGAGATTTTCAAAGCTTTCCAGTTTGTCTGAAATCAGATACACCAGCAGTGAATCATTTTTTTGTGCCGGACTAATCAATACAGGCTCAAAAGCCCTTTTAGCCTGATAATGCAAGGCTTTCCAGTTACCGTAATAATCAATTCCCGACCATGAAACCACCGGCCAACTGTCGTTTAACTGCCAGTAAATAGTGCCCATGCAATAAGGGCGATTGCGACGTTGTGCCTCAAACCCGTAACGCATTCCTTTGCCCTGAAGAACCATTCCCACATACACAAAATCTTCGAATTTTTCGGGAATGATATTGTCCCGCTCCATATAGGTTTTTATGAGCGAATTGCCAATCGTACTTTTCTGATGGCCATTCATCACTTTCGACTCCAGCGCATAATCTTCGGGGTTAGCAAAAGCAGCAATGGTTTTCATTTCCGGAAAAGCCTGAAATCCAAACTCGCTCATAAACCGACCGGTTTCGGTATCGAAACTTTCAAATTTTTTGCGCCCATACCACACGCCCCAGTTGTGACTATCGCCATACGCCCACGATGCTGATTTTCCCCAGGTTGACGAAAGCGGCGAACCTTGAATATAGGAACGCCCGGCATCATGTTTTTCAACTTGCGATGGAAGCAGATTCCTGAAAATTTCGTCATATCCGGCATACATATCTTTGTAAACTTCTGGAGTATATCTTTTTTCCCAACCCCAATAATGCATCCCTTCCAAAATTTCGTTATTGCCGCACCACATAGCTAAACAAGGGTGATTACGAAGTCGCTTAATATTGTAGGTTGTTTCTTCTGTAACGCGTTTCAGGAAAGTGGTATCGTGCGGATAAGTGGTACAACCGAACATAAAGTCCTGCCAAACAAGAATTCCGTTTTCGTCGGCTAAATCATAAAACCGGTCGTCCTCATAGGTTCCCCCACCCCACACTCTGACAATGTTCATATTGGCTTCGGTAATATTTCTGAAAATTTCCTGATAGCGTTCAGTACTTACGTTGGTCAAAATGGCATCGGATGGAATGTAGTTGGCACCTTTTGCATACATGGGAACACCGTTCACTTCAAAGTAAAATGACTCACCATCTTTATCTTTTTCATTCACCAAACGAATAGTTCTTAAGCCAATTCGTTGTGATTTAGCGGCATCTATCTTCGTCTCCCGACTAATGGTGGCAGTTATCGTATATAAAACCGGTTTCCCCCAGCCATGAGGCATCCAGCGTTGAGGATCTGTAATTTCCATTGGAATCGAAAATTTATTTTTTCCGGGTTGTAGGTCAACAGTGAGCGATTTTGAACAAACCGATTTACCATCCAGCAAACAATTGATGGCAAGTTCAGCCTTTTCCGTGCGTGGCAAAACTCCGTTTATTTCCAACTCATTCGAAAGCAGAGCCATCTTATCCGATAGTTTCAGCTGACGAATGTGCAAATCATCAATGCGGGCCAGATTGTAAAAATTCAAGGTTATTGGTCGCCAGACACCGCTTGTAACCATTCGAATTCCCCAATCCCAGCCATAACTGTAAGGAGCTTTGCGGGTGAATATACTTAGTTTTTTATCCAAATGGTCGTTGTCGGCAGGATAATCGAAACCATTTGAAGCCCACTGTGGAAGCACTGAAGTTATGGGCGAATGAAAATAAATATGCAGACGATTTTCGCCAACCCGAAGCTGTTTTTTCACGTCAACGGTATAACCAACAAACATATTATCCGCTTTCAGCAGTAAAGAGCCATTCAGGAACACGTCAGCATAGGTGTCAAGTCCTTCAAAGACAAGATTTGCCCCGTCTTTTTGTAGTTGCTCCGCTGTAACAGTAAAAGTCGTTTTGTATTCCCAGTCTTTGTTTTCTACCCATTGAATTTTCTCCTCGTTCGTGCCGAAAAATGGGTTAGGAAGCAGTTGATGGTTAATCAAATCGCTCTGAACCGTTCCGGGAACAGTGGCCGATAACCATTTGTCCGTTCCGGCTTCGGAAAATTCCCAGTTTTTGTTTAAACTGATGGACGCTTGGCTTAACTCTTGTGCAAAAGTTAAGCGGCTTAATACCAATACCAGCAGGAAAATAAAAGTATATTTTTTCATTGAACAATAAATGGGTTAAATATAAGTACACTATTCAAAGTGCATTTATTTATCTGTTTTCATCATTAAAACTGCAAAAAGTTGAAGCGGGCAATTCCGCATCATTCACTAGATTGGCACGTGTAAATGGCTGCCAGCCATAACGGACAAATCGGGGATGTTGAACCTCTTTAGCAATCAGTTTTATTTTATTACCTATGACCTGTGCTTCAGCAGGGAAATAAAGCCCATCCATTTCTGCAACCTCAAAAGTACGAAGGTTTTTCCCATCAGACGAATGCATGTTTTTTGAATAATCAAATGAAATGTATGCTGCATTTTCACTGAACTCCACAGAACGAAAAATAGGTCCGGAAGGAGTAATATTCTTTTGAAAACTTTTATTCAAAACCCATCTGGCTAAGCGTTCACCGATCTCTTTTTTATCCCGGGGATGAACATTCAACGAGTCGCCTTTATCACTCGAAACAGCCATATAGACATTTGAGACTTTATCCAGAAGTCGACGCTGACTGTCTCTGAACCGTGTCCACGAAGGGCGATTCATGCTTGACAATTGCACATAGTAAAAAGGCAAATATTCATTGTTCCAATTCGTTCGCCAACTGTTCACCAATAACGGAAAAAGAGTTTCGTGAATTTCAATATTGTGTGCATTCGATTCGCCCTGATACCAAACAACTCCATTTATCGGATATTGTGCCAGTGGTATAATTCCCGATTCGTAGAGATAACAAGGTTCATAGGGGTGTCGCTGCAATTTATTTGCCGATTTCTTCAGGTTGAATGTGGCGCGCTCACGTACCCAGTCCTGCATCATATCGTTTCGTGTCCAGTCTGTGAGAATATCCGGAAATTTATATTCCAACGTACGTCGATCAATCCACGATTCACAAGGAGAACCACCCACTGCGTTGAGAATTAATCCCACAGGAACTCCCAAACTATCAGCTAACATTTTTCCAAAATAATATCCGATAGCAGAGAAGTTGGCAGCTGATTTTGTCGTACTTTCAACCCAATTAGCAGGTTTATAGTACTGTAGTCGATTCGCAGAATCCAGAGCTGTAGAGTCCCATTCAATGGCATTAGTCTCCCAACGGGGTTTCATATCAAAAAAGCGAATGTTCGGATTTGCAGCCTGTGGAATATCTCTTTGAGCTGTAGAAGCTTGTTGTAGCGTGAAAGCCATATTTGATTGACCCGAACAAAGCCAGACTTCACCGGCAACTACATTTTTGTACTGCAAAGAACGACTTTTTGTGGAGATACTTAGTGTAAACTTCTCGCCAACCGCTAAAGGTGCCAACGTAACAGTCCATTTACCATCACTTCCTGCTGTTGTGGTTAGCAGTTGTTTAGCTATTTTAACCTGCACTTTATCACCTGCATTTGCCATTCCTGTAATTGGAAGAGCTATATTTCGTTGTAACACCATATTGTCGGAATAAAGCAAAGGCATCTGTAATCCGCCAAAATCACCGTTTAGAGCAGAATACACCATTTTAGCCAAAATGCTCGCTCCTTCCACATTTGGATGAAGGGCATCGGGCAACAAGTCAGGTCGGTTAATCAATACTTTTTCAAAATCAATAAGTTGTACATCGGTATGAGCAGCAATATTTTCAATTGATTTCTGAATTTTTCCATACCAATCGTGCGTGCCGGAACGGAAACGTGGATGGCGGTTGGTAATTGGAGACAATCGACAAATCCAGATTTTACATTTAGGATTTACTTTTCGAAATGAAGCTATCAAATTCATATAATCCCGAACAAAATCATCCCTGAAATTTGGCCAGTTACGGGGATCAGTGTCATTCAACCCCAAATGAATCACTACCAAATCGGCGGCAAACTCAAGTGCTTTTTTATATTCTTCCTGCTCTACATACGGACGATGTCCTTTAGTTAGCAAAGTGGCTCCACTTTTACCAAAGTTTCCTACTTCATATGATTCACCCAACAGTCGATGAAGCTGAAAAGGATAGGCATTCAGTTCTCTGTCAGGCAACAAATATCCGTAAGTTACACTGTTTCCAATACAGGCAACTTTAATTTTATTTTGCGCATAACTAATTGTAGCACAAACAACCAACAAACATAAAACAACCAGCGTTTTTCTCATTTTCTTTTTACGTAAGGAAGAGTTAATTCCCGCCACAACAGATATCCCCGACCCAATAAGTGGAGGCCATCATTGCTATAGTCACTTTTCATTTTTCCGGTTTCAGTATCTACAAAATGTGAATACAAATCAATGTATTTGATATTTTCACGTTTAGATAATTTCATCAATTTATTATTAATCTCAATAACTACAGCACCATGTGAAGTGTGTGAAGCGAACATTTTAAACTGATCGCTTACAGGAAGTATACTCTGCAAATAAAGTTTTGTATGCGGAGAATCCTTCTTTATCTTCTGTATAATCAATCCGATTTGCATCACAATTGAATCTGCCGAGGTACCGTGAGCAACATCATTAATCCCTATCAACAAAAATATTTTTGCAGGTTTTCCTATGAGAATTGGATCCAAGCGATCGTAAACCCCCATAGTAACATCACCGCTTATTCCCCTGTTTTTGACATGTTTATTATTAAACAATTCGCACCATTCACCTCCATTGGTAATGCTATTTCCAAGGAAAATAATATCTTTTGACGAAACAGGAAGTGATTCAAAAAGTGTTGTCCTTTGATAATAGAACGTGGAATACTTACGTTGTTGTGCAAATCCATTTAGTGATAAAATTACCATTAAAGTGGTAACCAATAATGTTCTTTTCATTTTTACTAACCTACAACTTGTGAATATTTATAATATTGATTATTTCAATTTTTCTGGTGAATAAACCAACCCGTCTACCGCTTGCTGTCCATCCTGAGTGACAAACACAAATGAAAACATCCATTTAACAAGACGAACATCCGAGGTTGTAAACTTTCCAACTGGTAATTTAATCAAAACTTTGTTCCACCCTCTGTTTAATGTAATTGGAATCGGCGGTCTCGCGGTCATATTTTCATTTCCCAAAGGAATTTCATTACTCATTTTAGTATGCGTTGAAGTCCATATTGGTGGCCGAATTACAGTTTCATTGATAGTTATTCGACTTTTTCTATAATCCCATTCCCCTGCTGAAGGTGGCAAGTCCATTTCCGAACGCCCGTAATTTTGAAACTCTGCTAACAGTCCTACCGTCTGTATCTTTGGGGAATAAACCCAAGTATAAGCATAAGCCGTAGAGTTCTCAATTGGATTTTTATAAAATGCCGGAACGAGTTTACCCCATGTATGCCGCAAATAAATTCCTGCACCCGTAGCTTTTCTTACTGAATATTTTTTACCGTCAACCTCATATTCTAAAGCTAACTTTTTTTCGGGTGGAAACATAGTTTCCAGTTTTCCATTATTTGGAAAAGGCTCAGTAATGTTCCATTTCACATTGGTTTGTTTCACGTAAGGAAACGGACAACCGGTAAATTTCTTAGCTTTATAATAAAGCAACCTGTCCTCAAAATCAATAAACTGTTGAAAAACAGATCTATTTTCAGCATTGAGTATGACACCATCACCATCAAAATATTCAGACCCTCCACCCAACCAGGCTCTCTCGGCTAAAGCAAGCATCGCAGGATAAAATGAATTTTGCTGAATGATATCCTTTTCTGAATTTAACACTCTGTCATTCCAAACCGCCAGAATGCTACCCGCAACATCATTATTTCCGTAACTTACATTACCAATCCGGCTATTATATAAAGCAACAATATCTCCGAAAACATCATAATGATTTAAGTAATGGAATTTTGAATCAATGGCTGGTATTCCAGACTGTGCCTTTCCTTTGTAACTCCACAACTGGGTCATATCAATTTCACCCGGTTTATAATTCCAACCGGGATTCCACGAAATGACTTTTTTTCCTTTGTTGTGGAGATAAAAAATCATTTCGGGAACAAAAGTATTATCGTTGATAACCACTTCATCTGTACCAATATGAATATAAGGTACATCAAAAACAGAACACACCTCATCGAGTATCCTTTTTAAAATACTTTTACCAGTTGCACTTTGCATGCTACAATGAAAAGCTCGTTCGAAAACAGCACTGTGCCCGGGCATATCAATTTCAGGAATCAGCATAACCTGATGCCTTTTGCAAAAATCAACCAGTTCCTTTGCTTCTTCGATGGTATAAAATTTACCTGGAAACCGGGTAGTATTTACGCTGTCGTTTAATTCAGGATAAACTTTGCTTTCAAGACGCCATGCCTGATTTTCGGTAAGATGCCAATGAAAAACATTCACTTTAAAATGAGACAAAAGTGCAATTTCTTTTTTCAATTCATCAATGGTAATATAACTTCTACCTGTATCGTGCATAAATCCCCGAATGGGAAATGCAGGCCAATCATTCACTTTACAAGCTGGGAAAAAGAATTTCCCATTCCTCTGAAAGCGTAGTTGATTAAGCGTTTGCAACGCCCAATATACGGCCTGAACAGATCGTCCCTGAATCAACACTTTTTTCGAAGTCAATTCAATTGCATAATATTCTTCTGATTTTGAGGCTAGACCGTCAGATGAATTCAGCATTTCAATCTCAATACTCTGTGTTGCATGACTGTTCACGCATCCGCCTGATTGTAATATCAACTTGTTCACTTCATCTCTTAGAACAGAGGATACTACACGAACCTGATTAATCTGAAAGAACCCTTTGGATTCGCTAAATTTTTGCGGTTTGGGTAACAACTGAACTCTTGCATTCATTTGTAACAAGTCACAAACAAGCAATAATAGAATAAAACCAATCTGTCGTCTCATTAAAATAGTTGATTAACGATGTGTTTTTTTTTTACAATATCACTAAGTTTGAAGGCCTGAAAAGTGATATGTGCTACAGAGCTTTCATACAAAATACCTACTGTTTCACGATCAATCATAGTGAGGCAAGAATATCCCCAATTATCGCCTTCGTCGAGTAAAAGTTGGTTTTCAAGCGGCCAGCTAATTCCACCATCGAAACTAACTTTGATAGTAGTATTATATCGTCCTTTGGTTACATTTGGGTTTGAGAAAAGCAACAAATCTTTTCCGGTAATATTATCTTTCGCATCAACATGAATCAAACTCGCCTGACAAACAGACTCCTGCAAAGCAGAACGAGAAGAAGCATGTTCAGTCCAGGTTTCTCCTAAATCTTTTGTAATGTATACAGCACGACTTCCGCCCCGATTATCACGCATATTCAACATCAATACACCGGGTTCTATCTCAGCTACCTGAGATTCTGTAGTGTTTGTGCGAGCCAGATTATGGAGTTTCCACGTTGCTCCGTGATCTTTACTATACATTATCCCTGCATTGGGAACTCGAGCAGAATCGATAAACTGAATAGGAAAAACCAATGTGCCGTCTTTCATACTGATACCACGTCCGGGACCTTGCAGCAAAAAGGACCACGAAGGATCTTTTACCTGCGAAGTCACATTGATCGGTTTCGACCAGGTCTTTCCGTCGTCAACGCTTTTCACCAACATCAACTGAGCAGTTTCATTCAGACTCATTCCTTTTTGGGAACTCCACCATGCACGTTGATTTCCCATGCCGTGCGTCCATGCTGCTACTACCCAGATAGCTCCTGTTTTTTCGTCGACCAAGATGGATGGATCCCCCACTCCATTTTGTGCTGAAGGCAATCCTCCTGTTTCGCCAAACGACATGGGGATTCGCATTTTTTCCCAGCTTTGCCCACCATTGGTACTACGACTCAATCCAATATCGACACGTTCCTGCAGATCCACACTGCTATTGTAACGAACATCATAAACGCCCAGTAAAGTCCCTTTGGTTGAAGTCACTAATCCCGGTATACGATAAGCATTTGAGCCGGAGTCGCCTGCATGACGAACGCCTACACCCAAACGATGTTCTATTTTGGGGGCCGAAACTATTTTTAAAGGAGCCGAATTATTATCAATTGTTGCTTTCAGCAGTTCAACTGTAAGTTTTGTACTTATGGCCGTATTCCTTTTCATTTGTAAACTAACCCAAAAGAAGTTACGACCGGGTAATAAGTTTTGATTAACATCAAATATCACGAGTTGCTTTGGTTGGGCCACTTGTGATTTAAAAATGGAATAGGAAGGATTTGCAGCAAGCGTGCCGCCAGGAGTATGAGAAGAAATATAGTCGACAGGCGCAAAGCGGTTTTTGTTCATGTCCTGCAATGCTTCAGTACCTGCATAATAAAGTTTGACAGATTCGATATCCGATAATCGTACCGAATTTCCAAAACGGAGGGTAATATCATTCAACACTTTATTTGTTCGGGCATCCAAGCGCAGATAAAGAAGCACATTATCTTTCCTCTCAATAAGAATAGGAATGCGTGTTTCTTTTACAAAAAGCGTATCAGCAGCTTGCGCTGCCAATGAAAAGAGAAGTGATAGAATGAGAAAAATGTTTTTTTTCATAGTCGTTAATTTATATGCAAAAAAGAGTAAAAAAGAAACCTCTTCACAAAGACGTTTTTTTGATTCAATTGCTTTTATTTAAAAGAAAAAATATATTCTTAGCTAAGAAGAAAAATTAATCATTCTCCTACAGGTCTTAATCTGCAGGAGAATGATATTTTCAGATATTCAAAATAATTTTTCTTCGGGTTATCTATTACCAAACCTCTTCAACCTGATTTGCAACTTTATATCCGGGAGTTTGTTTCAAAAGTGGATCTGCATTCAATGTACCTTTATCTATAGGCCAAAGTACTTTGTAAGCCTCTGTTGTTTTCAACACGGACGTAGCAGAATAAGCGGAAGCATTATCAAATGCCAAAGGTTGACCATTAACTGCATCTTTCATCCTGCATATATCATTCCAACGTTTTCCTTCATAAACAAACTCAAAGTCACGCTCAGCAAGAATTGCATATTCATTTGACTTAAAATCTGCATTCACATATGAATCGGTTGCAGCATTCCAATCGCTACCATAGGCCCGTTGACGAATTTGATTAATGTATTGTGCAGGGTTACCACCTTTCATATTTTCAACTTCGGCCAACATTAACAACACATCAGCATAACGATATACAGGTTCATTAGAGTCGTAAACACGAGCGGCCGTAGAGTTGATAGAACCAATGAATTTCTTCATAACGGTACCCTTAACCACTCCATTTTTGTCGTAATACTCCATAAATGTAGCAGCACGTCTTTTATCTTTTGCCTTAAATGCATTCCAGAAATTAAGTGTATATTCATACCGTTGAATAGATGTACCTTTCAGATTAAGCACATCACTAAGCTTAGTTCCGGTTTTATCGTAAAAACTTGAGATATTAGCATCTGCATAAAGAAAATTCGAGACACTGCTTGTTGCTTCGCCATCAGCATAATTTATAGCAAAAATTACTTCTTTATTACTTTCATTATTGCTTGCAAAAACACTTGCAAAATCCGCTACCAATCCAAATCTGGTATTGTTTTTCACCTCGGTCAAAAAAGCTTCAGCTTTTGACAAATCGTCAGCAGCCGGCACCTGATTGCCTAGTTTTACTTTCGCCGACCACAAATACACCTCAGCGGCAAGTATTTGAGTAGTAGATTTTGACCAAGTTACATTATTAGTCCAGTCTTTACCTGATGAAGTAAAGTAATCAAACGATTTTTGCAAATCAGATTTCACTAAATCCATCACTTCTTTTGGTGTGGCGCGTGGAGTGTAGAGATCCATTGGGGAAACTTGCCCATTAAGTACTTTTACTGTAGTTACCAATGGTACACCACCATAAGCTCTGTAAAGACTAAAATAATAAAGTGCTCGAATGCTATAGGTTTGGGCTAGAAGATAATCCACATCTTTTTGATTGTTTTTCTGAATATCACTACCTTCAACTTTCTGAATAAACAAATTACAATCAAAAATATTGCCGTATAAGCTTCCACCACCACCCCATTGGGTAAGACCTGTATTATCACCAGAAACTGTATTTCCCTTAATCACATCATCGTTAGTAGAGACTCCCTGTGAACTAGTTCCAATAACTTGTAGTCCACCACGAGCTTCTCCCATAAGAAATTTGCGATTAAAATTGTTCGTACGCAAATCAAGATACATTCCATTGACATAGGTTTGAGCCTGAGCTAATGTCTTCCAAAAGTTTGAATTACCATAGTTGTCTATCGGACCTAAATCAAGGGTGTCGCATGCAGATAAAGTAAACAAAGCGCTTACGATTACTGCCAATAAATATTTATTTTTTTTAGTTTTCATATATAGTCAATTAAATAGATTAAGTTTCTTAAAAAGTAATATTTAATCCGAATATAACAGTCCTTGGCAAACTGTAACCTGCATCAACAATGCCACCGCTTTCTGGGTTCGAAATTGATTTTGCTGCAGTCAGATACCCTAAGTTTTGCCCTGTAACGGATAAATCTAATTTTTGAATTTTAGCCTTACTTATTAATTTCTGTGGCAATGAGTAGCTCAAAGAAACTTGACGGAATGACAAATAATCGCCTTTATAAGTAAACAAAGTGGAATTACGGTAGTTACCTTTACCCAATTGGTCAGCCCAAATATAGGTTGGATATTTAGCATTGGGATTAGACGGAGTCCATGTATTCTGAACATCTGTTGTCATGTTATAAGTTCCCTGCATGTTACCCAAAATCCATGGCATACGATAGTCCATCATCGTGAACCCCAATGCATAATCGAATGCTGAATATAACGAGAAGTTTTTCCATGTCAATGTAGTGTTAAATCCGCCAATAAAATGAGGAGTTGTATTGCCCACTTTCACTAAGTCGTAATCATCAATAATTCCATCACCATTTACATCTTTCCATTTCACATCTCCTGGTTGGATTGGTAAACCTTTACTGGCAATTTTTTGAGCTTCGGTCATTGCAGCCCAATCAGCCTTTCCATAAAGAGTTCTTGTAGTTGCACCTTGAACAGCAGCTGGCTTAACTATCATATTGTTTGGTATTTCACTTTCATTTTTATAGATTCCATCAGCTTGGTAAACATAAAGCACGCCTGGTTCCTGTCCTTCTTGATAACCACCAACCCACTTTAAATCCGTCTGATCTTTTCCAGAATAAACCTGGTAGGAACCTTGACGATTCAATTCAAGTCCATTATCGGGCAATTTTGCAACGGTATTTTTATTATAAGCTATGTTTCCTGAAATATTCCATTTCCAATCTTTTGTTTCGATTGGTTTTGCTGTTACTTCTATTTCAAGTCCACGGTTACGGAATTGACCATTATTAGTTCTAATACCACTGATACCTGAGGATATAGGCAAACTTAGACTAGCAAATTTGTCTGAAGTCAAACGATCGTAAAAAGTAAAATTAGTTGACAAACGATTTTTGAAATAGCTTAAGTCAATACCTGCTTCAAACGTACGGGTTTTTTCCCAACGAAGCCCCGGATTGGGTACTGAACCAAGTATAAATGTTGATGCTCCGTTATATTTAGTAGATCCAACATAACTTCCCTGAAGTTCGTAAGCGCCAATACCAGAAACATTTCCGTTCACACCATAACTAGCTCTTAATTTACCGAACGAAATAACATCTTTCAAACTTGACATGAATGATTCTTTCGAAAATATCCAACCGGTAGAAAGCCCTGGAAATACTCCCCAACGATTGTCAATTAATCTGGAATATCCATCTTTACGTGCAACTACCGACAAAAGATATTTTCCCATATAATCGTAATTAGCACGTCCAAAAAATGACATAATGCGTTGTTGTGAGTGCCATGAATCAATACCACGTTTATCTTTATCGCTTGAAGTCAAAGCTAAATCGCGGAAATCATCAGTTGCAGCCCCTGAACCTGAAGCAGAAAAACCATAGTTTAATGCATCATAGTATTCAGTACCAACCATAACAGTTAGATAATGATCATTCATTTGTTTTTCGTAGTTCAAAATGGCATTATAAGTCTGCTCAAAATTTCGATCAAATTGAGCTGTTGAACTACGTGTTGAATTTATAGTAGTTGGGTTACTTCTGAAATCTTTATTAAATGATTCATAATAACCTTCATTATAATACAAGTTTGCAGACAACTTTAGATATATATTTTTCGTAAAATCAATCTTAAATGACTGATTCATTGTAAATTTATCTGTTTGATTAAAAACATAGAATTGATCCGGCTGATAACTTTGATTACCATCACCGCTACTATTTCCTAAAAGTCCTGTACCATCTTCACCTGTGAAACGTACTGTTGGAGGTAATGAAAGTACACGGCTAAAGTAGTTTGCTTCACTAGTCTGTGATCCGGGCATGGATTGCCAGTTTGCACGGTTAAAATTAAAACTTGACATTGAAGTTAACCATGGTTTTATTTTATAATCGCCATTTAAAATGAAGGAGTACCTTTTATAAAATGAGGATATTGGTAAACCCTCAGATTTATTATAGCCTAAACCAGCATAATAGTGACCATTGTCATTACCTCCTGACATATTTAAATTATAATCTTGAGTGTAAGATGGATTCTTAAAGTTGTAATCTGCTGGATTCGTATTTTTAAAAATCAATTCTTTTGTTGCATCAATTGGGTCAACCATACTTTTCCAACCTTTATCCAACAAAAATCTGTTTTGATCTGACAAATACATCGTACTCCAAACTGAGTTTGTATTGTTTACTAATGGAGTAATTCCATCTGCAGCAAAATAAGCGTTCCCCGTTCCATAAGGCTGTGCTCCTGTAAGACCGCTCAGGTTTGCATAACCAACTCCTGTACCATCAGATTTTGTCCAAACATTTGCTCCCTTTACATAAGCGGGACGCATCCAAGTAAGGTATTGCTCTGCATTGCAAAATTCATATGGGTTATTTAAAAAGTTTGCCCCTGCTTTTATTTTGACATTTATTTCTGATTTGCCCTTTTTACCTGTCTTTGTTTTAATCAAAATAACCCCATTATTTGCACGAGCACCATAAATGGCTGTAGCTCCTGCGTCTTTCATAACCTGCATATCATCAATATCCTCAGGATTAATATCATTAAGACCACCACGAATTTGCCCATCAACAATAACCAATGGAGAGCCTGATCCATCAAGATTCGTACCTCCACGGAGAGTAATAGTTGGAGCTGCTCCAGGATTCCCTGAACTTTGAACAACCCGTAAACCAGAAACAGCACCTGAAAGAGCTTGCCCCGGATTTGAGAATACCCCAGTACTTAGTTTTTTATTATCAACTTTAGCAATGGAGTTGGTATTACGCGAACGACTTTGAGTTCCTCCATACCCTGTTACAACTACTTCATCAAGACTTGTTGAATTTGATTTAAGTACTACATTGAAATTAGTTTCCTTATTAACATTGACTATTACAGGTAAACATCCAATGTAAGATACCCTAAGTGTTGATCCCGGATTCACTTTAAGATTAAAATTTCCATCGATGTCAGTTATAGTACCGTTTTTAGAAGCACCTATTTCAATTACACTTACACCAATTAGAGGTTCTTTTGTCTCATCAACAACTTTACCCGTAATAGTTTTTGTCTGTGCCATCAAATTTATTGACAGCAAGAAACTCAATAAGAAAAAAAATGTTTTTTTCATGTGATTCATTTTTAAATTAATAGATTAGACTTATTTACACTTAACAACTTTGCAATATTTCATCACACAGTTTGTGAGAAAGAATCAGCATTCTAGGGATATGAAACGGTCCCTTGAAAAGATTTCCTTTTGCCTGCTGTGAGATAGTTCCATCACGATGGAGATATCCATACCATTCACCATATTCCTCATCAGGAAATACTCGGTACATATAATTATGAATTTTTTTATGCATTTCAAGATATTTTGCATCATTAGTAGCAATATATGCATAAAGTGTCGCAATAACAGTTTCGGTCTGCGGCCACCAAAATTTCATATCTTGAGCATAATCCTGACAAGGTAGATTTTTACAATCTCTAAAATTAACAATACCTCCATATTGTTCATCCCAACCCCATTTCCATGACCAGTCTAGAATTGTACTACCCATTTTGACAAGCTCAGCATCCCAATCGCGATATCTGGCTTCTTCCAAAATAAACCAGGCTGTTTCAATAGCATGTCCGGGATTAATTGTACGTCCGATATTGGTGTCAATAAATTCTCCGTTCATGCCCACCGTTTCCAATACAGTAGAAAACTCTGGTTTCATGAAATCTTTTTTGATTTCAGCAATCGACTCATTAATCTGTTCAGTTAATACTTCATCGGCAATAACTTCACGAATACGGGATGCAGTGTTAATCAATATCATGCATAACGAGTGTCCCTTGGTATTAAAGTTTTCTGTATATTTTGGTTGTAGAGCTCCTGGTGTATTTTTATATTTTAGTATCATTTTAAATATGTCCAACGCCTTTTGAGCATATTCCATATTTTGAGTTGCTTTTGCATACTCAGCCATTGCAATAGCCGCAAATGATTCTGAAAATAGATAGCGTCTTTTGCGCAATGGTTTACCATCAGCTGTCACTTCGAAATACATTCTACCATCAGTGTCAAAACAGTATTTTTCTATAAAATCGATTGCTGATTTTGCTGCTTCTAACCAGATTTCATTTTTTTCAACTTTGTTGTAAGCAAGTGAGAAAACAAAAGCAGCTCTTCCCTGAAACCACACCGACTTTGTACTATCCATCAAAGTTCCATCTCTATCTACACAAGTATAAAATCCACCATTTATTTCATCAAGTCCATTTTCCAACCAGAATGGAAGAATATTATGAACCAAGTCATCCTTATATTTACGATTACAGATTTCTATGTATAGTTTATTTTCGTTTAGCATATTTCCAGACTTTATTCTTACAATTATTTAATAAATTATTTTATTATATACAACGTATTTATGCGATATGTTTTATTATTTGATGCAAATATATATATATTATTTTATTATATACAAACTTTCATACATTTATTTTACATTATATGCTGTAAAACATAAATATGCAAGACAAAAACGACACATATTATTAATATTTTCATATTAACACCCGCAGAGTACTTAAAACATAAGCAAATTTACATTGTTAGTATTTGTACTTATCAATCAATTAAACAACTATTAATAATGTTATTCTAGATAGGAATCTGTTATTAAATCCGTCAAAAGACTTAGCTTAATTTATATAAGTTATATTTAGCGTGCGACATTGAGAAAAGAACACCTCAATAAGTTCTCTTGTTTTTGCCTACAGATAAGGTTATTTTTGATACTCAGACCGACTCACTCTTATTGGCACTTCTAATCTGATTTGGTTTAAAATAAATTAATTTAATTACTTTTCAATTCTTATATATATCCTTTATAACTAATTTAAAAAAAACAACAAGAAAGACATTTTTCATATTCTTCAAATCACAGATATCATGTGCGGGTTCAAAATCAGAAAATACATCGCAGATGTTACACACCGTATTAAATTTGCAAAAAAAAAATCACCTATTCAAATTTCATGAAATAGGTGATTCAATTGCAACAATTTAATCTAGCTTCTATCTTAGAGTTTTCACAGCTCGAATTGATAATGGTTTATTAGTCAACAAATCAAAAACAACAACTTTGTTTACTCCTTTGACCATAAAGTCAGCAGGACAATATAAACGCTTTTGCGGACCAACTTCCCAGTATCGTCCAAGATTATGCCCGTTAACCCACACAACTCCTTTTTTATAACCACTCATATCCAAATAAGTATCCGCAGTTTCAGCCACAGAAAACTCCCCGCTAAAGAAAACCCCATCATGAAGATTCTGAGTGCTGTATTTTAGATTTTGAATATACTCACTACTCATAGGAAGAGAGTAAATCTCCCATTGCATAAGTGTCATACCATTAAGCGTTACACGATCAGTAATTCCTTTTCGGTCGATAAGAAATTGTGCGAAATTTACTCGCCCCATACCTTCAACCAATATGTCTAAAAGTGGATCTTTAACCTCTGTTTTTGGGAGCTTTACATTCCAAATCCCTTTATCGCGGTAAACCGTGTCCACAAACTCATTATTAAGTAGTACAAGTGCATAATCATGTGGTTCTGTAATCATCAGATTGCCACTTTTATGACCAACAAGTTTTGTGCGATACAAGACAAAACCAGACGTTTGATCTAACGCTTCCATAGTAATCGGCTGTGCCGATTGAACTGGAGCAGGCAAATTATTCCAAATACTGGTCAAAGATTGCATCTTTATCTCAGGGATTTCAATACATGCAGGAATCTGAGGAATCTGAGGAATAGTATAATCAACATACTTACTTATCAAATTACGCAGGGCGAAATACTTTGGCGTTGGCTGCCCTTGCTCTGTAATCGGAGCATCATAATCATAACTAGTAATATCAGGGTTGTATTGAGTCCGGGATGATGAATTAGCACCTGCCCAAAATCCGAAATTTGTTCCTCCGTGTATCACATAAAAATTAAACGATCGCTTGTTATCAAGCAGGTATTTGACTTGATTAAGTATAGATGTTGTGTCTACCGTTGCAAATTCTTCATTCCAATGAGTCAACCACCCGGGATAAGTCTCACTACTAAAGACAGGCACATTAGAATTCAATTTCACTGCTAAGTCATAATCTGATTGTTGTGAATCACTATCTAATCCAACAGCACAACCTTTCAATGCACCAGCTTCTAACATATAAGGCGTAGGTCCATCAGCGGTATAAAACGGAATATCTATTCCATTTTTAAGCCAATATTGATGTAAGGTTTCCAAATAAACTTTATCGTTCCCATAGCTACCATACTCATTTTCAATCTGAACCATAAGAATCGGTCCTCCATTAGTACACAAAAATGGTTTAACCTGCCTACTCAATGCTTCTATATAGCGTTTTACGGCCGATATGTACCTTGAATCCATGCAGCGAAGCTTTATATCGGGTATTTTCAGCAACCACGAAGGCAAACCGCCCAAATCCCACTCAGCACACACATATGGTCCTGGACGTAGAAGCACCCACATTTTCTCTTTCTTACAAAGTCGGATAAACTCTGCAATATTTCTATTTTCAGTTTTGAAATCAAATTTACCATTTGTCAATTCGTGATAATTCCAGAACACATAAATAGCAATAGTATTACAACCCATTGCCTTTGCCATTTGGATTCGATGCTGCCAATAAATATAAGGTATACGCGCAGGATGCATCTCACCACTGATTAGCTGCACGGGTTTGTTATCTAACAGAAAATTCTGTTTGTCAAATGAAAAAATATGTTTTTGAGAATGCGTTTTTGTAAGACAAAAAGTCAACATCAGCAATATAAGAATTCTTTTCATAACTACATTTATTATATTAATTAAATTTATTTTTCAATCACAACACTGACACCTCCGGCACATACACTACTTCTAGTAACACCTTCAAACAATACACACAATTCGCAATTTTCGAATATCACGACTACAAAACTTGATAATCAGATAAAACAGCTATGTATTTCTCTCCGAATATCCCACCATTCAACCACACATCAACTTTATCATTAACCTTTCAAACAATAACACACCACTTTTCTTCCTGAGTTTTGATCAGTTTAAATGTCGTCCGAGTAATCAAAAAACCATTTTCATAGAGCTTTTGATGCGAACTACCTCACTAGCACCCATAAATTCATATCATTTTTAAGCAACTTTTTGATTCTGACCTAGACAAGCAGCATCTACAGACAAAACAAATTATTTGCTTAATATAGTGGAGAATATTAAGCAACCACGAATGGAGCAGGTGCAACTGAAATTAGACGAATAATTAGCATCCTAAGCCTTAGTCCTCTAGCAAAGCACCCCGCAACAAAAGTCACGGGGTCATTTTTATTACAGAAAGTTTTGGCAGGAAAATATTTCGGAAGGATAATTCAACAATTGAGCTATTGTACAAAAAAAAGGTAAACCACTTCAGGTAAAATGACAGTGTTACAATTTTGCTAATAGCTGAAATAACTATAAAAGAAAGCAACATCATTTTTTTTCTCATTAGTGCAATATTCTTAAATTAAACCCTATAATTCCAACAGGTCCATTGAATTGTATTTTTAAACACACATTCATATAATAAATTTAAGTGCAAATATACAACATTATTTGTAAATAATTTTATTAATTCAAGAAAAATAACAGGGATCTTGCTTTAAATAAGACTCAACATATTCTTTCTAGCCAGCATACAAGCTCCAATAACACCAGCACTCTCCCCCAATTTACTTAATTTCAAAGAAGTATCGTTACTTACTAGGTTCAGCGCATATTTTTTTATCGCACTACGAATAGGCAACAACAAATAGTCGCCAGCAAGCGAGAGAGAACCACCAATAACAACCAACTCTGGGTTATACAAATTAATAAGCCCCGCTATCTGTTTGCCCAACGTATTTCCGACTTCTTCAACCAGTTCAATACACAACATATCACCTTTCAGAGTGGCATCAATAATATCTACAAGTTCAAGCAGTCCTCCATTTACCATTTTCTTTTGCAAAACAGAAGAATTTCCATCTGCAATTTTCTCTAAAACTCTTCGATGAATATACGACCCAGAGGCCTGAGTTTCAAGACATCCTTTTTTTCCACAATGACACATAATTTCATTATCAAAAACACTTAAATGACCAAACTCTCCTGAAAACCCTGATTTCCCATAATAAAGCTTACCATCAAGAATAATACCCAAACCGAGACCCCAACTAACATTCACAAACAAGACATCACGCTCCCCTTTAACCAATCCGCCCATAAATTCACCATATGCCATTGCACGTGAGTCATTATCTATGCTAGTAATCAAACCAAGTCTTTCATGAAAAATCTCACTCAAAGAACGATCATTAAAAAAATAACGGCTATAACTATGACCAGTTTCTCTATTTACGCGACCCGTAATATTAATTCCAACACTGAGAATCTTATCTTTGGGCACTATCAAATGACCTACAAAATCATTAATAATATCACAAAGTTGATCTAAATTCTCTTGTGTATTTTCTTGATGAAATGGAATTTCCATATTAGATGACACTATACTACCATTGAAATTAATCAGCGCAATATTAATGTACGTTTTTTTCATATCAACACCCATAAAATAACCTGAATCAGGATTCACACCGTACCTATTCGGCCTTCGACCACCAGTAGTCTCCTGCTTACCAAAGTCAACTACAAAACCATCTTCAATCAACTCTGCAACAAGCTTCGTAACCGTAGGTACACTTAAATCCATTTCACGACCAAGTTCTGCTAAAGTATCAGCACCATTATTAATATAATAGCGTATAATATTAATTTTCAGTACAGCACTTTTTGAACCAGACTCAATTTCTTCTCTTAACGAAAGTTTCATGGGATATTTTTTTAAATTTGTAGCACAAAAATAGCTCTTTTATTTACAACAACCTACCATTTAATAAAAAAAATAAATAACACAGTATAGCATTTTGATAAAAATAAACAAATCAATATTAATCAATATTATTATTAAACAACGCATAGATATTAAATTATTTTATTTATCTTTGCGCAATAAATAAACAAATAAATAAATAGTTGTATTTTAATAAAAATAAGTATTATGGAAAAAATTAAAGGTCTTATCAACGCTCCTTTTACTCCGTTTCATGAAAATGGAGAATTGAATTTATCTCCTATAGCAGACTATGCATCTATGTTAGCAAAAAATGGGATTCAAGGTGTATTTATTAATGGTTCATCGGGCGAAGGTTACATGCTTACAGAAGAAGAACGTATGGCTTTGGCAGAAAAATGGGTAGCTGTTTCACCTAAAGAATTCAAAGTTATTGTTCATGTGGGTAGCACTTGCGTAAAAATGAGTCACAACCTAGCTGTTCACGCTCAGAAAATCGGAGCATGGGGAATCGGAGCAATGGCCAGTCCATTTCCAAAAGCTGGAAGAGTAGAAGAATTAGTTAAATATTGCGAGGAAATTGCATGTGGAGCACCTAAGCTTCCATTCTATTTTTATCACATTCCCGCTCTTAGTGGCGTATTTTTACCTATGTTACCATTCCTGAAAGCTATCGATGGACGTATTCCAAACTTTGCTGGAATTAAATACACTTTCGAAAGCTTATACGAATATAATCAATGTCGCATGCATGCAAATGGTAAGTTTGACATGTTGCACGGACAAGATGAAACGATTTTACCTGCATTAGCAATGGGCGGTGCTCAGGGCGGCATTGGAGGAACTACCAATTATAATGGTTGTGAGTTAGTTGGAATTATCAGCGCATGGGAAGCCGGGGATTTAGAAACCGCACGCGAACGTCAGAATTTCTCACAAGAGGTTATCAACGTTATTGTAAATTATCGTGGCAATATCGTAGGGGGAAAAAGAATTATGAAACTAATTGGATTGGATTTAGGAAAAAATCGCACTCCGTTCCAGAATATGACAGACGACGAAGAAGCTTCTATGAAAAAAGAATTGGAAGCAATCGGTTTTTTTGAGCGCTGTAATAAATTCTAAAAGGCATAGTAATGAAAAACAACAAAATCTATCCATGGGTAGTAGTTGGTTTGTTGTGGGGAGTTGCCTTACTGAATTACATGGACAGACAAATGCTCTCGACCATGAAATCAGCAATGATGATTGACATCACTGAACTTCAGTCGGCAACGAACTTTGGCCGGCTAATGGCAGTTTTTCTCTGGATTTACGGATTAATGAGCCCGGCCGCAGGATTGATTGCTGACAGAATTAGCCGCAAATGGCTAATAATAGGCAGTCTATTCGTGTGGTCAGCGGTAACTCTCAGCATGGGCTATGCCACAACTTTCAATCAAATATTCTGGTTACGCGCCCTGATGGGTGTAAGTGAAGCACTTTATATTCCTGCCGGATTATCATTAATTGCCGATTATCATAGCGACAAAACGCGCTCTCTAGCCGTTGGAATACACATGACCGGACTTTATACCGGCCAGGCAATTGGGGGCTTTGGCGCTACTGTAGCTGCTGCATTCACATGGAATACAACGTTTCATTGGTTTGGTATCATTGGCATTGCCTATTCAGTTGTACTCATTGTATTTTTAAAAGAGAAAAAAGACCATGCTCAGGTAATAAAGATCGGAAATAACGCAAGAACAATCAAAACAAATCCGCTGAAGGTCTTGGGACTTTTGTTCAGCAATATCTCATTTTGGATTATCTTACTTTATTTTGCTGCCCCAAGCGTACCGGGTTGGGCTATCAAAAACTGGATTCCAACACTATTTTCAGACAGCTTACATTTACCCATGTCACAAGCAGGCCCATTAGCAACCATTACAATTGCAGTATCTTCATTCATAGGTGTAATTATTGGCGGTGTAACGTCCGACCGTTGGGTGCAGAAAAATATTAAAGGACGCGTCTATACTGGGTCTATAGGTTTAGCACTGACCATCCCATCACTTCTTTTGCTAGGCCTTGGATCAGGTTTTGCAAGCGTAATAGGTGCTGCTCTTTGCTTTGGTATTGGCTACGGTATTTTCGATGCAAACAACATGCCTATTTTATGCCAGTTTGTATCTGCAAAACACAGGGCTACGGCCTATGGTTTAATGAATATGACAGGCGTATTTGCCGGTGCATTTGTAACAAGCCTATTGGGCAAATCTACTGATGCAGGCAATCTGGGACATGACTTCGCCATGCTGGCTGGACTTGTGTTAATCGCGCTGGTTGTTCAGTTATACTACCTGCGTCCGAAAGTGGACAATATAGAGTAATTTACAAATATAAAAAAAACAAATTCTATGATACTATCAACATTGGAAAACAGCCAACGAATTGAATGCTTACATCCTAGATTCAAAGAACTGTTCGATTTTGTGAAGAATAACGATTTGCTTAATCGCGAAACTGGTCGGATTGTATTGGATGGCGACGTATTGTTTATCAATAACGTAAATCCTGATTTAATGCCGGAAGATGTACAGGTCTTGGAAATACATCGCGATTACATCGACGTACATATATCACTTGACCGGACTGAGATAGTGGCTTGGAAATCGACTTCTGATTGTAAAATCGTGAAAACCGGCTATAATGAAACAGACGATTATGCTTTATTTGAAGACAAACCTACAAACTATATTAGTATTTCACCTGGTGAATTTCTAATTGTGTACCCTGAAGATGCACATGGACCACTTATTGGAGAAGGTAAAATACGTAAATTAATTGCTAAAGTAAAATTAATTTGATCATTATATTTTTGTAAGTTTTTATGTAAAGTAATTTTTGCTCATGAATAGAAAGCATTCTTTACATTGGCCAAATAACTCGTATTCATAAAAAAATTACATTTATCAATATATAATATTCTTTAATTCTATCGAAAGTAATTTACCTACAAAGAAAGATGTTTAAAATCAAATTACATAAGTTATAAAAACTATTGATTTAATTGATAATGTGAAAAATTACATCCGAATATTACTGTGTTTGCTAGTATTGAACTTCCCTTTGTATTTACATGCTAAAAATTACTTTTTTGACCAAATTTCGCTTAATGAGGGGCTATCACAATCAACAGTCAGATCTGTTTTTCGTGATCATATCGGCTTGCTCTGGATTGGAACCAAGCAAGGGTTAAACAGTTATGATGGAAGTAAGATCAAAACCTACTATGCTGATAGATCGAATGAGAATTCACTTCCAAACGATAACATTTCTTTTATTGCAGAAGACGAGAAGAAAAATCTCTGGATAGGATCTGATGGTATATTGTGTCGTTACGATCGACAAAATGATACATTTATCAAAGAAAAAATCAATGGCAAGGAGATCTCCCTCCAAAATGTATTGATAAAAGGTGACTATCTATATTCAGTAACTGCCATTTCAATATTTACATATAATTGCAAAAAAAACACCTGGACGGAAAAACGGCTTACCGGCGATGAAACAAATGTGACGTTAGCTTGTAAACTTGAAAAAGGAACAGATGGAAAAATCTTGATAGGATCCCAATGGAAAGGGCTTTTTGAATGCAACCCTTTGACAGGAAAACTTAAACGCACACCCTATTTTAAAGGTCAAAAAATATTAGATATTTATCGTGATACAAAAAATCGCTTGTGGGTTTCGGAATATGGGAAAGGTGTTTTTTGTTTTGATAATGAAGGAAAACGAATAGCTGATTTGTCGGATGCCGATAGTCGTTCCAAAAATGATAAGGTAATGGATATTATTGAATATCATCAAAAACTTTGGTTGGTTACCGACGGCAATGGAATCCTTATCTACTCGCCCGATAAAAAACAGTTCGAGAAAATAGAACACGAACAGGATAATCCGTTTTCGCTCCCCGTTAATTCTCTAATAAGCGTTTACTCAGACAACTACAACAATCTTTGGCTGGGTACTATTCGGGGTGGATTGATAGGAGTTAGGAACGTAAATATACAATCGTATGATGACGCTCCGCTAAATTCGTCCTCGGGATTGAGCGGACAGACTGTACTGAGTTTTTATGAAGATGATGACAATATGGTTTGGATTGGAACCGATGAAGGAGGCATAAACAAATATAATCCCAATAGCCGAAAGTTTACACATTTCCCTTCTACTTATGGTAAAAAGATCTCAGGCATTACCAAGTTTAACAACAAAGAGTTGTTAATCAGCCTATACAAAGAAGGGCTTATGCTTTTCAATAAACAAAGCGGTTCAATTTCGCCTTTTCAACTTCAGGATGATTATAAGAAATCAGTGTTACTCAACGATTTGATTGGTTTTGTGGTTTACAATAACAATAATGGCTCCATTTTTATTTCGGATGAGAATGTTTATTCTTATTCGTTTACAAGCCAAAGCGTACAAAAAATGAATTTAGCCGAAAACAGTGACGGAGCGATGAGGATGTATATTTCTCACTCAAAACCGGATCAGTTAATTCTCTACTCGAATACTATGATTCGATTATTGAACATGAGAACGCGTAAGATTGAAGCATCCATTTCTGTTAATCAACAACTAATGGGATTAATTAATGCCGTTGACCAAGATAAATCAGATATTCTGTGGCTTGGAATGAATTCAGGACTTTACAATCTGAATCTCCGAACAAAAAAATTAAATCATATAAAACCGAACCTGATTAAAACAGTTTCGACTTTAGCCATTGACAGAAATGAATCAATGTGGATTGGAAACGGGCTTGATTTGTTACGTTATAATATCAAAGATCATGATTTGATTCGTTTTCAAAAATCGGATGGTAATTATCAGAACGAGTATCTTCCCAAGTCTCGGCTGTGTACACGTTCCGGCGATATTTATCTGGGTGGTGTTTCCGGTTTCTGCCGTATTAATGCTAATATACCTACGAAAAAAAACACAAATCCTACTTATGAATTGCTTGATATTCAGCTGAACGGATCATTGGTTTCTTCAAAAAAAAGAACTGAGAAAAATGGTATTTCATCAATTTCAATACCTTGGGATTATACTTCGCTGTCAGTAAACTTGTTTATGAACACGCCCGAATTGAATAATGCCAAACACACCCGGTATATTATAACTGGATTATCCAATGCTCACAATGAGCTAGAAAAAATGTCAGTCACGATGCCTTCTTTACCTCCGGGAAATTATTCGTTATTGCTCCAGACAGAATTGAAAAACGACGAATGGAGTAATACTGTAAATGTGCTGAATATTAAAGTATTGTCTCCTTGGTGGCGAACATGGTGGTTTTATCTTGGAGCCTTGTTTGTAACTACAGGTTTTTTATATCGTTTGCGCCTGAATGAGATTAACAAAACCACCCGAAAAATGGATATGGAAATGCAGCGGCGTAACAAAGATATGTATGAAGAAAAAGTAAAATTTCTCATAAACATCTCACATGAGTTACGTACTCCTCTCACACTTATTTATTCACCGTTGAGCCGCCTGCTCAAAGATGAAAAAACACCTGAGAATCTCCAACCTTTGCTGACCCTGATGTACAAACATGCAAAAAGTATGAAAAATATGATTGACATGGTGTTAGATATTAGAAAAATGGAGATGTCACAAGATATTCTAAAAAGAGGCGAATACCATGTAAATGGATGGATAACAATTATATCTGCTGATTTTAAACAGGAGCTGGAGGCTAAAAAAATTAATCTAAGATTGAAACTGGATGAACAAGTCGAACTGATTCGCTTTGATAAAAATAAATGTGATAAAGTTCTGTCGAATTTACTTATGAATGCCATTAAATTCTCGGATAGTAACACCACAATAACCATTCGTTCCGAGAAACATGATAAAAATATATATATTTCGGTGTCTGACGAAGGTATTGGGGTAAACACTCATGAGGTGAAAAATCTATTTACACGATTTTATCAGGGAAATCATCAAAAAGGTGGAACAGGAATTGGATTAAATTATGCAAAAACACAAATTGAACTGCACGGGGGTACAATGGGATATCAACCCGGACCTGAAAAAGGTTCAATTTTTTGGTTTGAACTACCGCTGGAATTACCACAAAACATAATGACTGAATATGGTTCAAATATGATTTCTGAAAGTCCTGAAGTCAATACTGGTACTAATCAACCAATACAAAACGAAGATTTATCAAAACTTACAATCTTGGTTGTTGAGGATGAATCGGATCTATTGAATTATTTAAAAGAGTCTTTTGCAGGTATTTTCAAAAAGGTACTAACTGCCATCAATGGAGAAAAAGCATTGAATACTATCCAGAATCAAATGCCCGATTTTGTGATTAGCGATGTAATGATGCCTGTAATGAACGGCTTTGAAATGTGTCGGCAGATTAAAACGAATATCGAGATCAGTCATATTCCGATTATTTTGCTTACGGCACTAGACGATGATGACAGCTCACTCACCGGCTACAAAATGGGAGCTGATATGTATTTATCGAAACCTTTTAGTGTGGATTTATTGCTCACCGTTATAAGTAACATTTTGAAATCACGCAATGAAATTCAGACAAGGTATAGTAATCCTAATTTCAATATCGGACTAAACGAAATAACATTCAGTAATGCTGACGAAAAATTTCTGAGTAAATTTATCTCGTTAATAGAAAACAAACTTGCTGATTCAGATTTATTGATAGATAATTTAGCAATAGAAATGGCGATGAGCCGAACTTCGTTTTACACAAAAGTAAAGATTGTTACAGGAATGAGTGCCAACGCGTTTATAACTGATTATAAAATAAAGAAAGCTGCCCACATGCTTCATCATTCTGATATGACTATTCAGGAAATTGCTATGGATCTCGGATTTGTAAGTCAACGGTATTTTAGCACAGTGTTTAAACAAAAGCTAGGTAAAACACCAACTCAACATAGAGCAGAAAGGTTGTGAAATTCACAGTACATGGTGATTTTCCATTTCTCCTTTCTGCTTTGCAAATTAAGCCGTTCATCAAGGGCAACCTTATTTGTTTCAATAAAAAAACGTATTGAAAACGCTTTTTTCGCAACTTTATGCCTAACGCTTGATTCGGCGAAACTACGCTAAATCTTTTAGAGAATATATAAGTTGTAATTTCGAGTAGTTACTGTTTCTCATTCAATAATTTAACTTTTAACAGAGTAAATTATTCTTTTCTATAATTAATCCCGGCTATTCTTCTGAGTGTTACAATTTACCTTTTCCCCATTTGGATATGGAACAAAACCTTTACTTTCTTTCCATATGGGCATAGTTGCTTTTTTATCTTTCAAGTATCTGGTTAGTTCATTTGATAGGGCTTGTCCTACCTTCTTATATTTAGGCTGATTTATCAGATTGTTTTTTTCTGAGATATCCCCTTTGAGGTTAAACAAAAAGTTCTCATCTGTTTCATAATAATGAATTAATTTCCATTCTCCCTTAATAATGGCACTTTGTGGGCAGCCAATTGTTGAAATTCTCTCGCCCCAATTATTAGGATAGTGAAAAAATAAGGTTCTATCCTTACAACCCTCTTTCCCTTTTATTTGAGGAACAAAGCTTTGACCATCAACCTTCTGTGGAACTGAATATTTATTTACTCCTGCCAAATCCAATATTGCAGGAAAGAAATCTTCGATAATAACCGGCGTAGCATTCACACTAGCAGTCTTTGTTACGCCCGGCCAGGAGACTATCATCGGTTCCCGGATACCTCCCTCTTTTAGCGACCCTTTTCCTTCATTCAATGGGAAGTTCTTATTCGGTCTGTCAACTGTATATCCGCCATTATCAGACATAAAAATGATTATGGTATTGTTGGCAATCCCTTTTTTATTAACATAGCTCATCAAATCACCCAGACTCTTATCCATACCTTCGAGCAAACCTGCATATTGAGCTTCCTTATTACTCATGCCCTGGTCGAGATATTTCTGAACAAATCGATCATCTGTGGCTAACGGAACATGTACAGCATAATGGCTCATATACAAGAAGAAAGGTTTTTGCTTTTCTATAGCCTTATCCATTAATCCCATAGCTTCGATGGTTAGAGCCTCAGTAAGAAAGGTATGAGTACCATGGTACTTCTCGAGATTAGGAACAGCCCAGATTCTGGCAGAAGCAGAATCTCTATTGGCACCATATCCATATTCTCCTAAATAGCTACCCATAGCACCTGCCGCATGTCCACCTACGTTGTAATCAAAACCGATATTTAACGGTTCTGCTGCAGGAGTGTCAATAGCTCCAAAATGTCCTTTACCTACAAACAATGTAGAATATCCGTGCTCTCGAAGCACTGCCGGTAGGCATTTAACATAGAAAGCATGTTCAACTCCTTGAACCGGTGAAAGTCCATTATAATTCCAAGTTTCGAAATCAACCACTTTACTAGTCCTGTCAGTAGGTTCATTCTTCTTTAAAGTCCAGTTAGTAACTTTATGGCAGGCCGCATTAGCACCAGTTACAAGACTAACTCGCGAAGGTGAACTAACAGGACAAGCATAGGCATGTGTAAATTTCACACCTTGATGTGCCAATCGTTCCATATTTGGCGTACGATAAACACGGTTTAAATCGGTACTATCAGTCCAAAATGGGACAGAGGTATCTTGCCAACCCATATCATCTACAAGAAATAAAATGATATTTGGTTTCTGCTGGTTTGCTGCGTGACCAGCAAGTATTGTTGTGCTCGCTAAAAGCGTCAATATTCGTTTCATAAATTAAAATATTTTTATTTCATCAAAATAAAGCCAAGTCACTTTATTGACCCTAAGGTATATTCCTGGAATCCCCCCTGAACTATTAATAAAAAAAATCGAAGATGAATTATGCTTATATCCTGTAATATATTTTTAAAATAAGAATAAAAGATATTGAGTTCGAAAACTATTACATAGAGGTACTTACAAGTAGATAGTTAGGAGTTACAGACTAATTAAAAATGAGTAATAATAATAAAAACAGAGTCTTTTTTGAATTAGCCCTATTGTTGTGTTGTAAAAAACTTTTCTGAACGAAAATAAAAAAGGGAGTGTCAAATCGATCACCCCCTTTTTATAATTCATTCATTTACAATGACAAAATACGAATAGCAATATTCTTACATTGAAAACGGGCACTACATTATTTTAACGCTTTCGCATTAGGCTCTATCGGCCAATTAGGATTTTGATACAGGTTTGAATGTATTGCGTCTCCGTCTGGTGCGGCCAACTGCATTTGACGATATGGTATTGGTTCAAGATAATTTGCCTCAGACCAATTATATCCATTATAAACTGTATTAGTTGTTGAATTAAATATTTGGTATGGTCTCAAATACTTGCTCAATGTATTGCTTGAAACATTTGCAGTAGCAGTACCATTACTAGTCAATCCTGTTGATGTTACTTCACCCGGTTTTGGTTTTGTATAAACATCTGCTTTGTAAGCTGCATCCCATAGATTAAATCCTTCGACAATATAATTTTTCACCTGATCCATTGCACGCCATCTCATCAAATCGCTATAGCGCATACCTTCACTTACAAATTCACCACGTCTTTCACGACGGATATTATACAAGGTAGCATCAACCAAAACTCCGGCAGAATATGCACCCCAGTCATTCGTTTCCTTGTTCATGTCTGTTGCATTAATCGTTTTATTGAAATCAGGATCAACTCCGGCTCTGGTTCTCAAAGCTTGCCAGTATTTAGCTGCAGTCGCATCAATAGATTTAGTCTTCATATAAGAAGCCTCAATATAATTCAGATAAGCTTCAGCAACGCGGAAGATAGGCGATCCGGAAACGCAGGTTAAGTCAGACCCTGGAGCTTCAGTTGGATCATAACTCAAGTATTTCCTTGATCTGTATCCGGTTACGTCACGGGTTTCAGGCAAATTGATAATTGCAGGTTCAATAAAATAATCTGCGTCTTTTTTAATCGTTACCAAATCAGTTTCTCCAAACAAGAACAACTGCAAGCGGTCATCCCGGTTTGTTTTTACATCACTAATGAGAACATCTCCTTTATATCCGGAACCGGCAGCATAAATTGGCAATCCGTTTTTCATCAGGTAACTATCAACAAATCCTTTTGTAAGACCCGTATTACCGCCACGCTCAATATAAATAGAAACACCATGAGTTATATTTAAACTAAGATCATATTGACGCCAAAACAAGATTTCGGGAAATTGAACAAGACTTTTTGATCCGAACATTTCGAAATATGAATTCCAACCTGAATATTTAGTTTTGGTAGGATTAGTTACTCCTGAATTAGCCGTCAATGTAATTGCATCAGAAATTTCTTTAGAAGATTTCATTGCTTCATCCAGAAAATAGGCAATCTCAGTATCTAAATTGATAGTAAAACCACTATTATATGCCATATCAGCTCCCGGCCAGCCTGGTCCTCCCGGAACACGTGATGTTCCTCTGTGATAAGTCAAGAAACTAGCTTCATAAAGAGCAACTCTGGATTTAGCTAACAACGCTGCCTCTTTTGTCAATCGTACTTTATTAAACGCTGTACTCTTCATCAGCAAGACAGCCGAATCTAAATCAGAAATAATCTGACGAGCAACTATATTTCTTGGAGCACGTTTAGCTGCTTCGATTAATATATCTGCCTGGTCAGGTAAAGTCGTCTTAATAATTGGAAAGTCCCCGTAAGTTTTCAATTTATCGAAATACGACATAGCACGCAACATGTAAACTTCTCCAATATAGTGTTTAATGTTGTCTGGGTTACCTATTAAATGTCCAGCTTTCCATTTAGGCAAAACTTGTTGCAAGAAGAAGTTGAAGGCTCTAATATTTCCAAGACCCAGATCGCCATCATTAGGAACTAGCTTAACACCAACAGAATACAAATTTAAATTCGGATTTGTTGTAGCTTGATTATCTGTGGCATTGTCGTACGAGCCAATACCGACACCCCATCCTCCGTGACTAGGAAAAATTGCCGAATAATATGCAATGGGATATGACGCTAAATCTGCTTCGGAATTCAAATACATCGCCGGACCAACCTTGTCAAGTGGTTGTTTGTCCAGGAAATCATTACAAGAATTTAAGACAGGAATCATCCCAACTAATCCAAGTGCAACAATAACTTTTTTTATTACTTTGATTTTCATAATCTTTATTGATTAAAAATTTACATTTAAACCTACTGAGAATGTTCTACTTAGAGGATACAATTTACCGGCACCCCAATCTCCACCTAATAACTCCGGATCGAAAATTCCTGTTATGTTAGAAATTGTCAACATATTATCTCCTGAAACATACATGCGAACTGATTGTATTCCGGCTTTTGTTGTCAGTTTCTTAGGTATGGTGTATCCTAACTGGATATTTTTCAAACGCAAATACGATGCATCCTGTAAATATCTTGTTTGTGTATATTGGTTTTTTCCACCGTTATCAAAAATTGGTCTTGGAAAATAAGCATCTGTATTTGCACCCAGTGGATTACCTTCGGCACGGAAGAAATCCCAGTGTTCAACAAAAGCTGTAGACTGCCACATACCCCCACTTGCACCCCAGAAATAAGGGCCGGATAACATGTAGTCACGTTTGCCAATACCTTGAAGGAAAATTCTAAAATCAAATCCGGCATAATTCGCATCCAATGTGATACCATATTTGAAACGTGGATTTGAGTTTCCGATGATGGACATATCACCATGATCTTCTAATGTATTCTTTCCACTATTTACTTTTCCATCGCCATTCAAGTCCTTATACATAATATCGCCGGCTGCCCAGTTACTACCCCACGATGGTTTGTTATTGGCTAGATGATCAATCATTTGCTGATCAGTCTTGGCAATTCCAACGGTTGTATAACCCCAAATTTCACCATTCATCCGATTATTGTACCAGTTATCAAGATTATTAGTAGGATTTGGATAGCGTGTAACCCTCTGTTGGTCGTCCGACAAAACAAACTTAACACCATAATTGAAGTTCTGAATACGATCCCTCCAGTTTAATTCCAGCTCCCAACCGTACGATTCCATATCAGCATTATTAACTTTAGGCACAGACGTACCTAAAAGACTAGATAATTCAGGGGCCGGGCCAATCATATCAAAAGTCGTTCTGTTAAAGTAATCAATCTGGCCTGAGAACTTTCCATCAAATGCGTTCCAGTCTAAACCAACATTCCACGAACGAATTCTTTCCCAGGTCATAAGTGAGCTTACAATACCCGGAGCTGAAGAGATATTAGGTTTTGCTCCGTTTACAAGCCATGAGCCAGTACCAACTCCAATAGGCATAGCTAAAAAAGATGGATACCATGAAGTAGTATTCATATTACCTAACGAACCATATGAACCTCTTAATTTCAAGGTAGAAATATGGTTAGCTAAACTGCCAAAGAAATCCTCTCGAGCAATATTCCATCCGGCTGAGAACGATGGGAACGTACCCCAGGTTTTATCTCCAACAAAACGAGATGTACCATCACGTCTGACATTTGCTTCTAAAAGATATTTCTCCTTATAATTGTAATTCAAACGACTGAAAAATCCGATAGTTGACCAGTCACTGTAACCACCAAAAAATGTAGGTGTAGTATTGGTAGCTGTGTTCACTGTAGGTACCAAAGGAGTAATTAAATCTTTTTTAGTACCTCCCTGATTTCTTGAATTCATTTCTTCAATATTGGTACCAGCCAATACTTTGAATGTATGCCCCTTAATAGTCTTTGTATAATCGGTATATAAGTTCACACTCCAGAAATTATCCTTTGCTGCCGACTCTCCGACACTGGATTGTCCAGCATCTCCACCCTCCCAGGGAGCTGAGAATTGAACATTGTTTGTATCATAACCATAAATCGGCAATTTTTCAGAGTGGACAAATTCACTTGTTGTATTATAGCTACCTTCTGCATGAACAAACCAGCCTTTAACTGGTTCTAACACTAATTGCAATTGTTGGTAAAGATAATCCTTTTCATTTTTAGCCATACCTCCGCCTTCCATCTGAAGGATCTCATTTCCTTCCATGTAATGTCCATTCGGATCAAAAACAGGGTTAGTAGGCCAGCGACGGGCTATATTATGGAAAAATAAGCCTGTCATATAAGATGGTCTGCTATAACTTTCGCGAATCCAACGGTTGTTATAGTTCAGTGTAGCCCAGTCTGTCAATTTCAGATTCAGTTTTCCATTTAATGAGTAGCGGTTAAATTTATCCTCGCCATGTCTAATAAGACCTTTCTGTCCAAGTATATTGCCACTTACTAAATAGGTTGCTTTCTCAGTTCCACCGCTGACTGTCACATTATGCTCCTGAGCAGGTGTCGACTCTTTATACATTTCTTTAAACCAGTCGGTGTTAGCAGATGCTCCACCATACATTAACCATCTATTACCGCTTCCAACTTCAGTACCAGCATAAGTACCGGCTAATTCACCTCTCTGCCATTTCTGGTAATTTGAGATATTTTGAAGGGCAGCATCTGAGAAAATAGCACCTTGTCCGTTGTTTTTAGCTGCTTCGTTAAAGTACTGGGCAAATTTATAAGAATCTAACATTTTAGGCACCTGTACAGCACTCGATAAGCGCAAGTTGCCGGCATATGAAACATTAGTACGACCACTCTTACCTGATTTGGTGGTAATCAGTATGACACCAAAAGCAGCTCTCGCACCATATATTGAGGAAGAAGCAGCATCTTTAAGAACAGAAATATTCTCAATATCCGATGCACTGACTGCATTAATATTTCCTTCTACCCCATCAATAAGAACAAGTGGGGCAGAGCTGGAACCTGTCCCAATTGTACCCGTACCGCGAATGTCAATCGACATACTGCTATTAAGTGTACCACCCGAGTTTGTTTGTGAAATGTTTAACCCCGGAACTACGCCTTGTAACGCTTGTGTGAGGTTCTGAACCGGCCGTGATTCTAAATCTTTTGCTGAGACACTGCTTACAGCTCCAGTTACATTCACTTTCTTTTGTTTGCCAAAACCAACAACAACAACCTCGGTTAGTTCAGTTTTGTCTTCTTCCATCTTAACATTCAAAGTTGGCTGCCCTGTAAAGACAACCAATTTTGTTTTCATTCCGACAAAACGAAACTCAAGCGTTGCGCTATTCGGAACATTGTTTAAAGCAAAATTACCTGTTACATTGGTAATTGTACCGATTTTACTGCCAACGACTTTCACCGAAACCCCAATAAGAGTTTCATTCTGATTGTCAGTAACAGTCCCTTGCACCGTTTTAGTTTGAGCAAGAGCTGAAAAAGTAATCACACACAGTAAGATGGTGAGAATACTTCTCCATTTCAGTTTCATCGAAAAATTGTGTTTTTTCATTCTCAATTGTTTTAGAAAAAAGGTAAGTCCTTATTTACCTGACAACAAAACACCAAGGACCTTATAAAAGTGTTTTATCGTTATGTCAATGTAATAGTACTATAGCATTAAATCAGTACTTGTGGCTTTGAGCAATAATAAAACAGCCCGTAGTCAATTTGAAACAAAAAAACTATTATTTCAAATTTGTTAGTTTTTTACTCATAAATCTGATTTTAGTCACTTGTGTGAACTCTGCTGTAAGTTCCAAAATCAGGACCGTCTACTGATTACGAAAAAAATACAAGAAAAATAGATTCCAACCATTAATATCAATTTCATTTTTTTATCTATCCACAAATTATATATTGTACTTTAATTTTTCAAAATTAATGTTAGCAAAGATATATTCTATGTAAATTTACTTTGTTCGAATTTGTATTAATTTTGTCTTATTTTGTACATAATTCATCTTCAAAGGGGTTGTCGTTTTTAATTTTTAGTGCATCTTATTTTTATAAAATAGAGAATTTGTACTATTATTGAGTTACGTACAATATCAAACATAATATGTATATTTTAAGACACCAATCGTTTTTATTGTCGTTTACTTTGTAATGTATAATTATAGAACTAGACAGAACATTTTGGCGACGAGTACAGTCAAAGCCGGGTTCTGAAAAATCAGAAACATGATTAAATTTTCATTTCTTCTGAATGAATAACCCACGTCGCAAGCAGAGGGAATATTAACTGTTCCCTATCCCCATATAAAATGAGATTCATAGAAAGCGACGGGGAATTCACCCAAAAGAGATTAATACAGAAATTCCTCGATTGTGTTACCAGTTCTTTTTGTTGAAAAATGAATCTGCACAAAAAAAAATAATTTATTAAATATTTATAACAAACAATAAAATACTCCTGGTAATGAAAAACAAAATGACGACATTAGGCTGCATAATCCTTTTTATTGTAGGAAATTATAGTATCGGAGGCAACAGTTTAAAAGCCGAAAATCTAAAATATAAAGTCATCTTTGAAGATACTTTCGAACAAACTGATCGAATACCAAATTCTACGAAATGGTCATTATGCCCCAATAATACTGCCGCATGGGCCAAATATTTATCAAGTAGCTACGGTCAGGCTTATGTTGAAAACGGCAAGCTTATCCTGAAAGCAGAAAAAGTAGGTGGTATTTATAAAACAGGCGGTATACAAACAAAAGGAAAATTCGACTTCACATATGGGAAAGTAGAGGTTAATGCCAGATTTATTACTGCTAAAGGTGCATGGCCTGCCATATGGATGATGCCTACAGATGAAACAGGGGGATGGCCTACTTGTGGCGAAATTGACATTATGGAACAGTTAAATTACGATAATTATGTATACCAAACCATTCACAACCATTACAAAAACGTTTTAGGATTCATAACTCCAACACCTACTAAAACAATTTCCTACAATGTAAATCAGTTTAACACCTATGCTATAGAATGGTCAGGTGAAAAAATAGTATTCTCTGTAAATGGAATAGTTTCATTCACATATCCAAATTTACATTTGACTGATGAAGTTTTAAAAAAACAATGGCCCTACAATAAATCATTTTATCTTATCGTGAACTGCGCGTTGGGCGGTGCCGGTACATGGCCAGGCGTAATTACTGATTCGGAGCTACCAGCAAGTATGGAGGTAGACTGGGTAAAAGTATCACAAGAAGAGATTACCGGGATTGTACAAGAAACGACTACTCCTACACTAGTCACTATTAAAGATGGAAAACTCAGGATTCTAAATTCAGTAACTAATAGTCAGCTGAAAATATTCAATGCGTCGGGCCAGCTAGTGCAATCCAACATTGTTAATAATACAAATTGCTCTTTAAGTATTAAACCCTCTACAGAAATTTTTATAGTTCAGATTGAGCAACCTTGTGGAACAAAAAAGAACTTTAAGATTTTGAATAACTAATTAAAATAAAGCGTAATCCGTTTAAAAAAAAATACAGTATTTATGAAAAACATTTTGACCCGAAATTGCAAAATACATTCTACGTACACAGCAGTGGGAGGATGTGTATTATTACTCACCTATTGTCCGGTAGTTTGGGGCGAAAAGCCCATAAACATTATTTATATAATGTCTGATGATCATGCACAAAGTATGATTAGCTGTTATGACAATCGTTTTGGGAGTACTCCCAATATCGACCGTTTAGCTGCCGAAGGAGTAAGGTTCTCGAACAGTTTTGTGGCTAATTCATTATCCGGACCAAGCAGAGCGTGTCTGCTAACCGGAAAACACAGCCATAAAAATGGTTATGCAATTAATACAGATACTTTTGACGGGAGTCAGCAAACCATGCCAAAACTGTTACAAAAAGTAGGTTATCAAACAGCTATGATTGGAAAATGGCATTTGGAAAGCATTCCTACTGGTTTCAACTACTGGGAAATATTGCCCGGACAGGGAAATTATTATAATCCGGACTTTATAACATCGAAAGGAACTAAAAGAGAACCGGGATACGTAACAGACCTAATTACCAATAAAAGTATTAAATGGTTAGAAAGCAGAGATATGAATAAGCCATTTTGTCTGTTTATTCACCACAAAGCCCCTCATCGTGACTGGATTTCAAAAGTCGAGGATATACATGCTTATGAGAATAAAAATTTCCCATTACCGGTAAATTTTTTCGACGATTATAAGGGACGTACAGCCGCAAGTTCTGCCGAAATGGAAATAAACCGGGATATGAGTTTTTTATATGATTTGAAGGTAAAAGATCCCTCGGGAAAACCAAACAAACTAGATGAGCTATACAATGTCGGCGATTCTGTTGGAACATTCGGGCGTTTAAGCTTAAAAGAAAAGAAAATTTTCAACGTGTTTTACGATTCCATTCAACAAGATTTTGAAAAACGGCATCTTAGCGGGAAAGACTTACTGGCATGGAAATACCAACGGTATTTGAAAGATTATCTGAAGACAACTAAAACATTGGATGATAATATCGGACGCTTGCTGAATTATTTGAAAGAGAATAACCTGCTGGAAAACACCTTGATTATTTATACTTCCGATCAGGGATTTTATATGGGGGAACACGGATGGTTCGATAAGCGGTTTATGTACGAAGAATCATTAAGGACACCATTAGTTATGCGTTTACCCGATAGTTTCAAACCCCGCGGCGTCATTCCGCAAATGGTTCAGAATATCGATCATGCTGCTACCTTTCTTGAATTAGCCGGAGCAAAAATCCCTCAGGATATTCAAGGAGAATCATACTTACCTTTATTAAAAGGAGAGAAGCCGGGAAACTGGCGCAAGTCTATCTATTATCATTATCAGGAATATCCAGCCGAACATGCAGTAAAAAAGCATTATGGCATCCGTACCGGGCGATACAAACTCATTCATTTCTACAACGATATTGATGTGTGGGAATTATATGATTTGAAAAAGGATCCTACTGAAATGCATAATCTGATTAATAGTCCGGGGTATGTTCCCATTTTGAAAAAGCTAAAGAATCAATTGTGGGATTTGCAAGTAAAATACGATGATCCAATACGTTTAAAATATCCATTGAAATAACCTCTCACAGATTAATTAGAGTAATGAAAAAATTTAGAATTTGTTTCATATTACTATTCTTCATACGTTTACTTAATGTCATGGGAACACCTGGACTTGTGCCTCAGCCAAACCAAATACAAGTGAATTCAGGCAATTTCAGTTTTAATGATAAGACCAATTGGATTGTTGAAAATTCGCAACAGCAAAAAATCACTTCACAACTTGTAAACGATTTTTCGACTGTTGCCGGCTATGTCTATAAAGTGAAAACAGGCAAGGGTAATCTGAAAAATAGTGTTGTTTTTGTAACAAACCCCAATATTGCAGTCGAAGCATACAAAATAAATGTTTCCGCGTCCACAATCCGTATTGAAGCTTCTTCGGCATCAGGATTCTTTTATTCAATGCAAACGCTGCGACAACTATTGCCACCACAAATTAATTCTGGCAGATATGTTCCGCAAACAGACTGGACAGTACCATGTGTTAACATAAATGATGCCCCGCGATTTGGCTATCGGGGATTTATGCTCGATGTTTCGCGCTATTTTATGCCCAAAAAAGATATATTGCGATTGATTAATTTACTGGCTTTTCATAAAATAAATTATTTCCATTGGCACTTAGTAGATGATAACGGCTGGCGTATTGAAATAAAAAAATATCCCAGACTCACCGACGTCAGTGCATGGCGTGTTGATAGAGAGAATTTATTTTCTATGCGTACCAATCCTGAACAAGGTGAGGCAACTACTCAGGGAGGATATTACACTCAGGAAGATATTCGCGAAATAGTAAAATATGCGCAAGATCGCTGTATTGAGATAATACCCGAAATTGAAATGCCCGCTCATACCAATTCTTCACTCGCCGCATATCCAAATTTGGCTTGCCCGGTTGTAGATCATTTTATTGGCGTGTTGCCGGGTATTGGAGGAAAAAATGCTTCAACAATTTATTGTGCCGGGAACGACAGTGTTTTTACATTTCTGAAAGATGTCCTGAATGAGGTAATTCAACTTTTCCCATCAAAATATATTCATATTGGTGGCGATGAAGCTAACAAGGACAATTGGAAGAAATGTCCTAAGTGTCAAGCCAGAATGAAGGAAAACGACATTCCAAACGAAGAAGAATTGCAGAGTTATTTTATAAAAAGAATAAATAAATTTCTTCTGAAAAAAGGGAAACAATTGATAGGCTGGGATGAATTGGTTGACAGTAAAATTCCAAAAAATGCTATTATCATGGGTTGGCGCGGAATAGGACTTGATGCTGAAAAAGCTGGCGCAAAAGGATTTAAATATATTAAAAGTCCAGCCTTGAAGTATTATTTTATCCGTTATCAGGGACCGCAATGGTTCGAGCCATATACTTATTTTGGAAATACAACTTTAAAGGATGTTTATAACTACGAACCAAAGTCTTCGACAATTCCTGATTCTGTATCTCACAATATGCTTGGAATAGAGTCTTGTTTATGGACTGAGTTTGTGAATTCGCCAACTGATGCTGAGTATCTCATCTTCCCGCGTTTGGCAGCTTTTGCTGAAGCTGCATGGACCCAACCTGAAAACAAAAATTGGGCAGACTTTGCCGGACGTATTGATAAAGTTTTACCTTCCTATAATTATTTAGGAATAAATTACTCTCTGTCAATGTTCAATATAGAACATGTAGTCCGACCAACAGATAGAAAGCTAACTGTTCAACTAAATTCTATACGCCCCGATGTGGAAATACGATATACTACCGATGACTCTGAACCAAAAAATAACTCAACGCTTTATAAAGAAGTGTTTACAGCTCAGCCTGAGAAGACTATACGAGCCTGTACCTTCTTGAATGGAGTACGGGTTGGAGCAATTCTTCCATTGCATATAATTAGTCATAAAGCAATTGGTGCAACTGTTATTTCGAAACAAACTAATGCATATGTGTTGACTAACGGAATACGGGGAACTGAAAAAATAACTGATGGCGAGTGGTTGGATTTGTATGACACTGATGGTGAATTTACCATTGATCTGGGCGACACAACTATGTGCTCAAGTATACAATTAGGCATGCTCAATAATGCAGGCATGGGAATTCATTTCCCCGCTAAAATCACCATAAATGCTTCAATTGATGGAAAAACCTATTTTTTGATTTATCAAAAAGATTATTCTTTACTGGAACGTTTTCAGAATGGGTTGTTTAAGTCAACAGAGAAGTATACTTTTGCGACTTGTAATATTCGCTATTTAAGATTTCAAGTCCAAAACCCCGGTATTTGTCCTCCGACACTTGTTCGTGAAGGTCAAAAAACACGAATGGCTTTTGATGAAGCACTAGTTAACTAACTCACTTTTAGAGAAGTATATATAAACACTCACTTTTAATTGAGGAGAGTGAGATTTTATACGTGTTGAGACAATAAAAGAGACATCGGATCTAATAATCCTTTTCTACATTATAAAAAAAAACAACTTAGGTCATTAAATCCAGTAATATTCCAGTATCCTGTTTATGTTTTTCACATACATCAATTCAATAAGTATTATGAAACGATCAATTTTAAATTTGTTATTTTTATTCATTTTGAGTGTTATTTTTGCTCAACCAACAACCAGAAATGTTGTAAAGTCTCAATATGAGAATTTGTCGCTTAACAAAGGATGGCGATTTCACAAAGGCGACGTTCCTTTTCCCGAAATCAAAGGGCAGGGAATGACCTATGATAATGCCAAAGCCGGTACAAGTTGGGGAGCAGCTAATCCTAGTTTCGATGATGCCGACTGGCGAATAATTAACTTGCCACACGATTGGGCTGTTGAAAATATTGTTGATCCAAATGCCAATATCGCTCAAGGTTACCGCGAACGTGGTTTTGGATGGTATCGACGTACATTTAAACTGGCTCCTGAAGACAAAGGAAAATATATTGAATTGCAGTTCGATGGTATTTCCACCTATGCCACTATCTGGGTAAACGGAACCATCTTGCATCGTAATTTCTGTGGATATACTTCCATGTATATAGATATCACTCCTTATGCCAAATACGGCGATAATATTAATACTGTTGCTGTACGCGTGGATGCCAATCCACAGGAAGGTTGGTGGTATGAAGGCGCCGGTATTTATCGAAATACGTGGTTGGTGAAACGCTCACCTTTGTATATCATTACAGACGGGGTTTATGCTCATCCGGTGAAACTAGATAATGGCAAATGGCAGATTCCGGTGGAAGTAACTATGAACAATATTAGTCACGATGCAGCAAAACTAGATGTCGAAGTGAGCCTTTTCGACGTAGCCGGAAAACTGGTAGTCGCTGGAAAGCAAACAGCATCGGTTGGAGTTTTCCGCAATACTCCCGCCAAACTGACACTGGATGTTGAAAATCCGACACTTTGGAATATTGAGAATCCTGCGCTTTATACTGTAAAAACAGTTATAAAACAGAATGGTGCCGTGGTAGATGAACTTATTACGAAATGTGGTTTCCGTACGGTTCGTTTTGATAAAGACAAAGGATTCTTCCTGAATAATAAAAACTTTAAAATAAAAGGAGTTTGTAACCACCAGGATCATGCCGGTGTAGGTGTGGCTATTCCGGATGCCATTTGGAAATTCCGTCTTCGCAAGCTGAAAGAGATGGGTGTGAACGCTTATCGGGTTGCTCACAATCCACCTTCAAAAGAATTCCTGAATATGTGTGACAGCATAGGTATGATGGTGTTTGACGAAAACCGCATATTCAACACTTCGCCAGAATATACCCGCCAAATGGAATGGATGATTCGGCGCGACCGTAACAATCCGAGTGTGATTCTCTGGTCGGTATTCAATGAAGAGCCGATGCAGGCAACTGAAAATGGTTATGAAATGGCCCGACGCATGTCGGATGTGGTAAAACAACTGGATACTACACGACCCGTTACTGCTGCCATGAACGGAGGTTTCTTTTCTCCGCTGAATGTTGGTTATGCAGTTGATCTCGTAGGTACCAATTATCAAATTAAAGATTATGACCGTTTTCACAAAGAATTCCCCGATCGACCTTTTACTAGTTCGGAAGATGGCTCAGCTTTCATGACTCGCGGTGAATATAAATCGGATATGAACAAACATATTTCATCCTCATACGACACCGATGCAGCACCCTGGGGAGCTACCCATCGACAAGCTTGGAAAGAAGTGGCAACACGTCCGTTTATGGCCGGATGCTTCTACTGGACCGGTTTCGACTACCGTGGTGAGCCTACTCCGTTTCAATGGCCTTCTGTAAGCTCTGTATTCGGAATCATGGACTTGTGTGGTTTCCCTAAAAATGCTTTCTATATCCATCAGGCACAATGGATTGATGATAAACCGGTGGTAAACATCGCTCCACATTGGAACTGGCCGGCTGATACCATTGGCAAACCAATTCAGGTAATGGTGATGAGCAATACCGACAGCGTAGTTTTGAAATTGAATGGCAAACTGATTGGAGGACAGAAAGCAGATCGTTTGGAGATGAACAGCTGGATGGTACCTTACCAACCGGGAAAGTTGGAAGCTTTTGCTTACACTAAAGGTAAAATGGTGGCTAGAGCTCTGATTGAAACAACCGGTAACCCAGTCCAGGTTCGCCTGACTCCAGATCGTAAGTTGTTGGACGGCAACGGAACGGATGCTATGCCAATTACTGTTGAAGTGGTTGATGCAAAAGGACGTGCCGTGCCAACTGCCCAAAATATGATTACCTTCAGTATTTCAGGTCCTGCCGAAATTATCGGTGTGGGTAACGGTAATCCAACCTGCCATGAAGCTGATAAAGCCAGCCAACGCAGTTTATTCAACGGGTTGGCGCAGGTTATCATTCAATCGGCCGAAGCGAGTGGGGAAGTGGTGCTGACTGCTACTACCCCGGGACTGAAACCTGCAAAAATTGTTATTCCGGTAACCCCTTCAGCGCTGGCACCTTTTGTGGCTGTAGAATATCCGCCGATGTCACTGGATAAATGGAGAATATCGCCGGTTTCGGCTACCCGTCCTGATCCGAATGTGGTAATTGCTGATAACGACATGAACAGCTGGGAACCTATTGGAGTTGGAACATTGACAAAACTGAATGCAAATTCGTATTTCGTACTTCGCTCTACTTTTAAAGCATTCAAATCACAACAGACCAATGGTGGAACTATAACCTTTAAGAAATTGAGTGGTAAAGTAGAGGTGTGGTTGAATGGCAAAAAGATTGGCAAAAAAGATAATGCCGAAACAGTTGACTTTAATGTGACATTCCCTGCTGTTAACGAAAAATGCGAACTACGCATATTATTCGAAGGAACTGCAGGTTCAAACATTGGCATTGCCGGAAGTACAACAGTAAAAAGTAAGTAATTAAAAAAAAACAAGAAATTATTAATACACAAAATATTAGTTAAATCTGAGTGATATATGTTTGACAATTTTGTTCCAGAAAGCCAGGTTTCTAAAATACATCAGGTTTAAGTCAATGCATAGAAATATTATTAAATAATATTCAGTGATTCTAGTTTGCATTATAAGTTTTTGTCAAATAACACTTATTGTTCAAAATTATATACGCATTTCTCCTAATGCCACTTCAACCGAAATACTGTCAGAAGCAATATGCGTTCGCCCATCAAAACGTATATTGAATTGGGAATAAATGGAGTATTATGCGTTTATCCATTTTTGGACTAACACTTTTTAGGAAATAATTAGGAGATGGAACTGCAGATCCAACTATCTTCAATCCATCAAAATTAAATGCTGACCAGTGGGTTAAAACGATAAAAGCCGTAGGCATTAAAAACTTATTTCTTATTGCACAACATCACAACGGATTTTGTCTGTGGTCTACAAAAACAACTAATTATTCGGTAAAAAACGCCATGGAGAAATCTATTATAAAAATAAGTGACTAAACGATGAAAAAAACAATAGCTTTCAATCCTCTTTCCACACCTACTTACGTAATGGCAAAACCCAATGGTTCAAGTTGTAACCTGGACTGTTCTTATTGCTATTATTTGGAAAAGGCCAGATTATATGAAAACAGGAAAAACCTCCAAATGAGCGACGAAATACTTGAGAAGTACATAGAAAGTTATATTCAGGCGCAACCCGTACCTGAAGTGCTGTTTACCTGGCACGGTGGCGAAACTTTACTCAGAGATATTTCATTCTACCGTAGAGCATTGATGTTTCAGAAAAAATATGGACGTGGACGAAATATAGATAACTCCTTACAAACTAATGGAACTTTGCTTACCGACGAGTGGTGTAAGTTTTTTAAAGACAATAATTTTTTAATTGGTATATCAATAGATGGTCCGGAACATTGCCATGACCATTACCGCCGAAATAAAGCAGGAAAAGATACTTTCAAGCAGGTGATGCGTGGCATTGAGTTACTGAAAAAACATCGGGTGGAGTTTAATACGCTTTCGGTGATCAACGACTACAATGTTAATTACCCACTGGAAATTTATAATTTCTTCAAGGATATTGGCACCACATATATGCAGTTTACTCCAATTGTTGAGAAAATCACTCAAAGCCGTTCGGATGGTCTTAGTCTGCTTCCACCAGACAGTGTTGGCAGTGATGATGCAGTATTAGCACCCTGGACAGTTGATGCTAAAAAGTTTGGGGAGTTTTATATCACAATTTTCGACGAATGGGTAAAAAAAGATGTGGGTAAATACTACATACAGTTATTTGACGCTGCACTGGCCGGAACAGTGGGAGCCATACCCGGAGTATGTATTTTTGGTGAAACGTGCGGTCACGCCACGGTCATGGAGTTTAATGGCGATATATACGCTTGCGACCACTATGTTTTTCCGGAATATCAAATCGGGAATATCAAAACTCACACTATTTATGAGATGGTTTTTTCTCAAAAACAACTTCGATTTGGAGCCGACAAACGAGATACCCTGCCTACGCAATGCCGGCAATGCGAGTTTAAAAAACTCTGCAACGGCGAGTGTCCGAAAAACAGAATAATCAAAACCTCGATTGGCGAATCAGGGCTGAATTACCTTTGCGAAGGCTACTATGCTTTCTGGAAGCATTCACAACCTTATTTGGAATTTATGGCCAATGAATTATTTTTTAAACGAGCCCCGTCAAATGTAATGGATTGGAAAAAATAGAAATTCACGTTCACTATACACTCTCAATTAGTTTCTTGGTAGGAAAGAATGTTTGATGAATCAAAGTCAAGCATTCTTCCCTTTTTTATACCATGAAAATAGCTAGAATTAAATTCTCATGTGCTTGCGTTCGGTTTAAAAGTTAATTATATACGCTTCAAAATGAAGCTTTTTGAACAACTGTCCTGTTGTTATTTAAACCCATCTCAGCACCGCTCGACATAAGAATTGCCATCATTTCGCTCCCTCACTTCCGCTTATTTTGGTCACTTCCCATGCCAAAATTCAACGCATGCCCAATGAAATCTTCACAATTTCCGACAAATTGATGTCGACATTTTCAACCAAACAACAGTTTTTTTTACAAATAAAATAGGTTTCCAGCAGTACCGGCAATACGAGAGTAATAACCCGAAAACCCCTTATGACTTGTATGCCTATTTCCTTTTGGGTGGAAGCATAGAAGGCATAACAGGTTTTCTTTATTGGGCAGGGGACACAACCCATTTTTTCTCGCCTGACACTTCGAGTCACGGTATCCACTCAAAAAAATGCGTTGTGATAGAGTTTGGTAATGTTGAAAAGTAAGAATAAGTTTTCGTAAATGATTCTTACTTTTTCTGAACATGGATATTGGAAAACTTATTTCCTGCTTTCCAACATTTAAATAAATTCAGGTTGAATGTTCTATGAACCTGAAATAAATGACCAAAAACAACATGCCTGTTTTTAAAGACAAAACTTCTTTGTACCCAAGAAAAAACAGTCAAAATGTTTTGAATAGGTACAACGGTTAAACTACATTCAGCGTTTAAATTATTTGCTACCGCTCGGAATAAAATAATTTACCGCTAAATGAAGTTATAGTTTTTAGCACTTCGTGCAATAAAATACGTGTCTACACTTCGTGTGTAAGATAAAACGTGCTTACAGGTTGGTTTAAATGATAAAAAAACGAGAACAACTTTTTCAGGCTAGATTCGCCCACCTAAAGTTAGTTCCCGTTTTTGACAGCTATTATGTGCAATTAAATTCAAAGCAGCCTATATCGATAAGTATGTAAGGGATTATTTAAAATCAATCGGACTCTCTGGTTTGATAAAATAACTATAATTCGAATCATGCTCGAAATTAAAAATTACCTTGTGTTCCTGATTGAAATTATCCCGAATAGTGACATTAATTGTTTGTTTCACCACACAAAAAGAAGTGTAATATAGACTGAGTGTATCACCCTTCAGTTCGTAATTTACGTTGGGAGAAAGATTATTATTTTTTCCATCTGAGAAAAATCCATATCCTGCGGTCTGAAAGAAGTTGTAGTAATACTTCGCACCATCATATTTTTGTGTTCGAATAAGTTTGAACTGCAATCTGACCGATTCAATAATACCAATTTTTGCTTGAAGTGGCATGGTCGTGACTGAAAATTCGTACATCTGTTGAACCTCCAACTTATCATCACAACCAGTGGATAGCAGAGCCATGGCAGCTATCATGCCCATTATAATAGTCTTTTTCATAAAATTATTTGTTTGTGCTTGTTTGTATTTTCAATTGATAATATACTTAGCTCCTACAACCAATTGAGTTGAATACTTACCTACAGACGAACCCCACAGCACCCGCTCTCTGGCATTGATTAAAAGGATGATTCGGTCTGTAATAAAAGTTTCAAGTTCAAGTATCACTGCACCTCCGTATACAAATGCATCTTTATTTACAATTGTAGCACCATCATAAAGCGTTTTGTTTCCCCAATTGTTGGTTTCGTATCCGACTAAGCCCTATGCACCAATGGATAAGAGGAAAGTCTTACTTGGATCTGAAAGAACACTATAATAATATCCCCCTTCACTCGTAAATTGAGTCACCGGAATCTGTATTTGTTTGCAATCAAGTTGTTTTAACAAGAACTCGGCTCCTAAAATCCAACGACTGTCGTTCTGTGTGTAAGTGGAAAGAGACACGCCACCATAAAATGCATTTTGAGGATTTAACCCATTTACCGTTCCAACAGTAAGTTGAATACCTTGTTGCCCGGGCAAATAGCGTTGCGCGTTTAAACATTCAAATAGAATACCACATATTACAATTAACAAGATTGTCCTTTTCATTTCACTTGATTTTTAATTCATTGATTAATCTGGCACTGACAATATCACTGTTTTCCACTACGAAGCGTTGATGACGACCGCCATTTTTTTCGTTCAGTTCAACGATAAATTCCTTATCGTCTGGAATGGTGAACTTATCCATGACAAACACAGTACGTTCACTGCTTTTTCCAGCTATGCGTGTGGCATAGTTGAATGCCCGAATGGGAAAAATGACCGTCTCCTGAATAGCTGTACGTTTCATTACTTTTTTGTCCACAATTTTAAAAGTGATAAAATCCAAATCGAAAGGTACATTCGATGAATTTGTGATTTGGGTATGGAAATAAAGTAGTCCGTCATGGGTGTAGATACCCTTAAGCAAGTATTGAATACCAAATTTCCTACTACCGATATGATTGATTTCCCTACGGTCATTCTTATAGATTGATTTCATAATAAGATGCACCATCATGGGCGATTCATTTCCCAGTTCTTTGAGATAGACTTCCAGCGCATTGTTTGGATGCGATATTGTATCTCCATCGTGTATAAAATCCTTCATTTCCACACTCATCAAAAGCGGCTCATTGGCGTATTTTACGTTGAATGTATAGAAACTGCCCTCTTCTGTAATCACCGAGAAATTTGTTTCAGTCTTAAAATTTCTAACGGCAGCTTTTACACGAACAACGTTCTCAGCTCCATCGGCTTTTCCTGCAATAATATTCGCGGAACCCAAGTCAATATATTTGACAGCTGCTGGAAAAATAATGTGGACGGTCTTATCAAAAGTAACCTATCGAAACATTGAACAAAATCCTACTGGGCTTTCAGCGAACGGGAGGATTATTTTCATCTATCTTATGGACAAAGCTTTTCGCTGTGGTTTTTCTGGCATTGTCTTGTTTGGGCACCAAAGAAGTGAAAGAAGAGAAGATTTCCTGGACTAAAATTAGTGTATTGCTGATTATTGGAACTCAACTGTTCTTCCTGAATTGGTGGATACTTTCTTTACCATTACCCATACTGGCAAACGTAGCTTTTTATATTTTTACCATGACCATTGGGTATGTTTGTATGATGATGGCTGGTTTATATATGAGTCGATTGTTGAAAAATAGTCTGATGGACGATGTATTCAACAACGAGAATGAAAGCTTTATGCAGGAAACGAGGTTAATGGAGAATGAGTATTCCGTCAATTTGCCTACCAAATTCTGGTATAAAAAGAAACAATGGGATGGCTGGATAAATATCGTCAATCCTTTTCGAGCTACTATTGTGTTGGGAACTCCCGAAAGTGGCAAGTCGTATGCGGTGGTCAACAATTTTATCAAGCAACAAATAGAAAAAGGCTTTGCCATGTATATCTATGATTTTAAGTTCGACGACTTATCGACCATTGCTTATAACCATTTGCTTAAACACCGTGATAAGTACAAGGTGGCTCCCAAATTCTACGTCATCAATTTCGATAATCCAAGAAAAAGTCATCGCTGCAATCCGATTAACCCAACGTTTATGACGGATATTAGTGATGCTTACGAAAGTGCTTATACCATCATGCTTAACCGGAACCGGAGTTGGATACAGAAGCAAGGAGATTTCTTTGTCGAATCTCCGATTATTCTGTTGGCTGCCATAATCTGGTATTTGAAAATTTACAAAGATGGTAAGTATTGCACCTTTCCTCATGCCATTGAGTTTCTGAATAAGAAGTATTCCGATACTTTTACTATTTTAACTTCATACACTGACCTCGAAAATTACCTATCACCATTTATGGATGCATGGGAAGGTGGAGCACAAGATCAGCTTCAAGGACAAATTGCATCTGCCAAAATTCCACTGTCACGTATGATTTCACCACAACTTTATTGGGTAATGATGGGTGATGATTTTACCCTCGCTATCAATAACCCTGAAGCACCTAAAATTCTTTGCGTGGGCAATAATCCTGACAGGCAGAGTATTTATTCTGCTGCACTCGGATTGTATAACAGTCGTATTGTGAAGCTTATCAATAAGAAAGGACAACTCAAAAGCTCGGTTATCATTGATGAGTTGCCAACCGTTTATTTCCGTGGATTGGATAATCTGATAGCGACTGCCCGTAGTAATAAAGTGGCTGTATGTCTGGGATTTCAGGATTACAGCCAATTGAATCGGGATTATGGTGACAAGGAAGCAAAAGTGATTCAAAATACGGTTGGGAATATTTTTAGCAGACAAGTAGTGCGCGAAACAGCTAAGAACCTATCTGACCGCTTTGGCAAGATTTTACAATTACGCCAGTCTATGACTATCAATCCCACTTCATTAAGTACTCAACTGGATAGTCTTATTCCTGCTTCAAAAATAAGTAACCTGACACAAGGCGTTTTTGTCGGTGCAGTCTCCGATAATTTTGAGGAAAGGATTGAGCAAAAGATTTTTCATGCGGAAATAGTCGTGGATAATGCCAAAGTAGTTGCCGAAGCCAAAGCCTATAAAATGATTCCGGAAATAGCCTCCTTTATAGACAGTGATGACAACGACATACTAAAACCGGAGATTGACAAAAACTATAATCGAATCAAACAAGAAGTGGCTCAGATAATCGTGGACGAGATGGAACGGATCAGGAATAATCCAGATTTGAGTCATTTAGTAAAAAAATAGGAGTTCGTATTTGTAGAAATATCATCCAATTTCTTTCTATTTTTTCTTCATTTACGTATATTTGCTCACGAATAAATGTAACTATTTTTGTCACAAATAATGTAACTTTTTGCGACAAAAACAAGGCTATAATATTATTTCAAAACAGGCTAAAATATATTATTTACATTTGATATTAAAATGTGAATCTATTATTTTGAAATAATCCTTAAATGATTATATTTGCAGGAAATATACAGACTGTATACCTACAGCCAATTATAAACTAAACATTATTCAAGAAAATGGAAGCATTAGTAAACAAAATCAAAACTGAATTTGAAGCTATGGCTACAGATGCAAATTTGCAAATTGAGAAAGGCAACAAAGCTGCCGGTACTCGCGCGCGTAAAAGTTCTCTGGACTTGGAGAAACTATTGAAAGAGTTCAGAAAAGTGTCGTTGGAAGCTTCAAAGAAGTAATAGACACTTTTTTTCTGAATATACGAAGCTTTCCTTTAAAAGGAGAGCTTTTGTTTCTTTAAAGAGTTTTATAGCTATACAAATAAGAACTCTTTCTAAGCAAAATATAAATTATAATATATGATATATCAAATATTATGTATACTTTTGTATTGAAATATAAGTTATTATAAAACTACCATTGCCAAGGGCAAGACGAGTTTCATGTGATATTAATCTAAAATCAAACAATAATTACATGAAATCAAAAGGAACAAGTTATAATCAAAAGCAGAAGAATATCCTTACCACACTAGGTGAGAATATAAAGTTAGCCCGTTTGCGCCGAAAGCTATCCATTCGCTCTATGGCCGAGCGAGCTGGTATTGCCACATCTACTTTAGGCAATATAGAAGCTGGTTCTTCATCGGTTTCACTGGGTAGCTATTTGCAGGTATTATGTGTCTTACGTCTTGAAGATGATTTATTATTGATAGCAGATAAAGATCCACTAGGCAGACAGATTCAGGATGCCGGACTGATAGTAAAAAAAAGAGCCCCGAAAATGAAAAAGACAGAATCAGCTATTGATCATGTTATTGATAAGGGGAATTCTGTAAAACCTGAATTTGACTAATCCATTATGAAACAGAATAAAGGAAATGAAATACTTGTATATGCCGATTGGTATATGCTCGATTCGCCCAAATTGATAGGAAAATTATATTTTGCTTCTCTTCGGGGTAAGGCTGTGTATTCTTTTGAGTATGATAATGAATGGATAAGAACCGGTATTTCTATTGATCCCGAATTGCCTCTTTTCTCCGGCTTACATTATGCGTCCTCAAATGATAATTTCGGTATTTTTAGAGATTCGTCACCGGACAGATGGGGGCAACTATTGATGAAACGCAGGGAAATTATTTTGTCCAAAATTCAGAAAATAGAACCTCGCACTTTATTTGGGATTGATTTCTTATTGGGTGTACACGATAGTCATCGTATGGGGGGATTGCGTTTTAAAGAGAGTGCAGAAGGTGAGTTTCTGAGTAACGATCAAAGACTGGCAGCTCCCCCGTGGACATCGTTAAGGGATCTTGAATATGCAGTAGAACAATACGAGAAAAATGCAGATGAATTAGATGAAACTTCCCTGAAATGGATGAATCAACTTATAGCCCCCGGATCATCATTAGGAGGTGCTCGTCCTAAAGCAGATGTTGTTGATACAAATGGAAAACAATGGATTGCAAAGTTTCCAAGTAAAAATGACGATTCGGATATTGGGTTGTGGGAAATGATTATCCATGAACTAGCCATTCAAGCTAAAATTACTGTTCCAAACGCCTTTATAAAAAAGCTTGCTTCTCCATATCATACTTATTTATCCCAACGTTTTGATAGAACAGAAGATAATAAGCGAATGCATTATGCTTCGGCTATGACACTGCTACAGCGGGTGGATGGGGATGATGCGGATAGTGGTGTAAGTTATTTGGATTTAGTTTCATTTATCAAATCGGAATGTGCTGATGTAACAAAGAATTTAGAAGAACTTTTCCGAAGGGTTTTATTTTCTGTTTGCGTTTCCAATACAGATGATCATTTACGAAATCATGGATTTATTTATATGGAATCAGGCTGGATTTTATCACCTGCATTTGACATAAATGCGAACGAAACAGGAACCGGATTAAAGCTGAATATTGATGAAGAAGACAATTCTTTGGAAATTAATTTGGTTCTGAATACCGCCCCTTATTATTTGCTATCCGACAGACGTGCTGCTGAAATAAAGGCTGAAGTAATGACCGCAGTTTCCAACTGGAGAAAAGTTGCAGCCAAGTACAAAGTTTCACCTTCAGAAATTGAACGAAAAGCAAGAGCTTTTCGGGTTTGAAATACAGAGCCGTTTTAAAAAGCTGCCCTTACTTGCGCCAGTATAAGCTTTCTGGACTTGGAAAAACTATTGAAAGAGTTTCGCTTAAGATTTAAGAAAAACAAAAGTATTCTTCTCAATGTAAAAGCTTTCTATGATGAGAAGAATACTTTTGTTTTTATTAAATGGCTATAGTAGAGTAATTTGATTTTTTTTCAACTTTTATTAATCAGTTTCGTTGGATATCCTAAAACATGCAGTATGATTTCATTTGAAATTCTTTTTAATGTTGGGAAAACATTACCTAATTGACTGATCCCTATAATTCCAGAAATCTTTAAAACTGCTCCAATTTTATCGATATATGCTTTAATCTCTGGATTTTTAGAGACTAGCACAATTGCAACGTAAATTAACATCACCAAGAATGATGTTCGAAAAATCCAAGCGATAATTTTAACCCTACTTAAGAACGTTGAATTAAACTGTTTTAATAGGGCTATTTCTCCACCATCTAGAGCTACTTTTTGAGTAATAATGAAGTCATATGATGTAACTGTGCACATTATTTGAAAATCACTCTTATTTTCAAATAATGAAGTGTATTCTAATATACATTTAAAAGTAATGTTTAAAAAATCATTTGTAATAAAAGTAGGATTGTTTAATTGAAAATACATCAGTACAATTTCGTGGAGATTACTTTTGCTGAAATGATTCTCATTCAAGATATTTTCTAAAGTTACTGTAATCGAGTTTCTATTTCTTAAGGAAATAATTTCTCTTATCCAAGCTTTATCTAATTCAAACTTTGAAATGCCAACAATTAAAGAAAATATCAAAAAGTCATCGTTTACAAATGGGGATGGAGATCCTTTACTAGGATGGCTTTTGTTTTTCTTGTTATAGAATTTCTCAAAAGTAGCTTTATCTTTTGTGTGAATTGCGTTTACAAGCTCAAAATATATTTCATCTGATTGATTCATATCTTGCTTTGAGATTGGCAAAATAACTTTGTCTAGAAGCAAATTATTGAATGCTGTTAGTTGTTCCACGTCAATAATAGGCAAAGCCAGAGAAAATAAAGACATCACAAACTCATTCCAAACGGTTTGAATCAAATTCATTGTCCATGATTTTCTGTATTTTCTGATCAGTCAGAAAACCCCTGCCTACTCGCTTTAAATGAATTTTACAATTAACAAACATATTTTCCTTTAAGGCTATATCCGTTATTTTATACTTTGCTTTCATAAACTCTCCCAAGCGACGATAGCCTCGGTCGTATTTCGCAAGTGTGCCCTCCGTTTTACTGATGTCTACCAATTTATTGCCGTCTTCGCTATAGTTTTTGAAAAAAGTTATAAAAGAGTACACTGTTTGGTGGAATAACCTAGAAAACATTAAGCACTTTATCTGTTGTTACATAGGCTTCATGAGGCTCTATCTCAGGATAATGATTTTTTAAAGACGTGCAAATATCGTTCAACAAATCGTTTATCTGGCGAAATTTTTGACTATTCTCGACAATTTTTCCGATTTTACATCCCAAAGTTCCAGCTCTATATCCAATTTGGAACTAAACTGGGATACTTCACCATTTACTGATAAGCGGAGCATAATACGAACTTTACCATCTTTGTTTACATGATTCTTTCTTAGGTAGGAGAGACTCTTAAATACACTTTTACTCATAATACTTACTTTTCATTCCTTTGCAATGGATATAATTTCCATTGCAAAGGAATGATTTATGTTTAGTATATGATCAGATACTAAATGTACAATAAGCTGTAAATAAGATTCTTAAATCGAAAATAGCAACTTTTTTCGATAGCTCTTTTTTAGTAATGATTTAGTAACAGAGTCTTGACATTTTTTTACTTTTAAACGTCATCGGTAATCAATAAATAACCACGTGGCTGGATATCATAACTAAATTTTAAATATAGGTAACTTAAAAGAAATTGTTAATTTTATAAATCTATTTTCCCATAACTCATTGGATTAATCATTAAAATCATTACCGTAGATTTAAACATTTAGAGTCAACTGTAATTAAAAAAATGTTTCATAAAAAAGCGAAATTT